>Ga0302118_10000086_pt1 | contig 36207 bp, 31 predicted proteins | sample AG5_331_MG_FD_203126 | JGI IMG/M metagenome (GOLD analysis project Ga0302118, IMG submission 203126) | Marine microbial communities from Western Arctic Ocean, Canada - AG5_33.1 | ecosystem: Environmental > Aquatic > Marine > Oceanic | place: Canada: Western Arctic Ocean | collected 2017-10-01 | reverse complement strand
TGGGCCTAGGTAGTTTTCACATTTTTTATTGTTGCGGCTTGCAGCCGCATCAAGTGTAAAGCCAAATTCTTTATCAAGTGCGTTGTATAGGGCTGCTGGTGTTCGCCATGCTTGATCTTTGCTACTGTGTAGCGTTTGCCATGTTTTGCTTGCCTTGGGCATGATGTTGCCTCCTGGTCATATTTTTAGGGTGTTGTTTTGCTTCTGCTTACTTATAATAATGGTGTGTTAGTGCTAGGGGTAACTATTGCTGTCATTTAAACATTATGTGTGTGTGTGCCGTAGCAGCTTGGCTTTAGTTAAGCCCCCTAGTGATCGAGCTGCTGGTAACCCTAAAGCGGTGAATATATACGCACCGCTTTGCCTAGCTTGTGGGATTTCCTTTGCAAGCCATGGGCCTGGAAACAGGATTGGCTAAAAAAGTAACGCGCAACCGTGTATGTTTTGTAAGCGTCCTTGTTTTGGCAGGGGCGCTTACTTTGTTTTTGGAAAAGCCTTAAAAGATAGGTTTAGTCCTACTAACAACCCGTAGACAAGTGCGGTTTTTGCAGTGGCTGCCCTATAGGTAGTTGGTAGCCCTGCTTAGGGGTAAGCTCCCCGTTTTGCCCTTTGTAAGGATGCCGCTGCGTCAGCTTTCCTTGTAGTGGGGTTTAGTTGGCGCAGCAGCCCCCCTCCTACATAGATCTCATGTGGAAAGGTAAAATTCTACATGGGGTCTATTTGTACAACAAACTACCAACCAAAAAAGAAAAGGGTAACAAAATGTCCGTGCTAGACGAGTACTTTGAAGAATGGATAAGTGAGATCGCAATAGGAGCAATGCGCCTAGAGCCAGCAGAATCCTTTGACAAAGCCATAATAGGCATTGGGACCCAATTCGACTCTGACTACTGCATAGTGTACAGCACCCCTAAAGTTTTAAAGATCTTAGAAATGAAAAACAACTGGACAAGCAAAGAAGCAACGGAGTGGTTTCATTATAATATCCTTGGCTATGCTGGAATTGGTACCCCGCCAGTATTTGTACAAACTTTATGGGGTGGGGTTTGATAAAGCACCTTGATAGGTTGTGGCAGTGGATGACTCGCCACAAGTTAAAGACTGTTTTCTTATCTGGTGTTGTTATCGATTTTTGGGCAAATTGGTATAGTTATGCCATAGTCCATGATTGGATATACCTACAAGCGCCCTTGGGGTTCTTACTACCTATTTTGAACTTCCCATTTATACACTGGTTTATTGACGAGCCAGATATAAAAGAGAGATTCAAGATGACCATAGTTACAGCGTTTGCCATGATGCTTGGCTCAACAATAATGTTGTTGATGATCCGATCAGGAACGGGCGTTGGCACAGATTTTATTCAATAGGTTGCTGCTGTATATTTGTAGAATCTACGGGGTGCGCAATAAATATTGCTATACTTAGGCAGCGTGCGTTAGATTGTAATTGTAATGCGTAACAAACACCCTAAACACCCCAAACACCCCACTGGGTGTCTACCAACCTGCACTAATAAGCCGACTATGTTGGTATTTGGGCAGTGGGTTTGCGCTAAGTGCGTAATGGCTCTAATTGCTGGCAAGGTAACGCGCCCATGAAAACGCCTACGTTTAGGGTGGTGTTTTCTGTTGTTAGGCAGGGGTCTTTTGCCCACTCATACCATTGGTTAGAATTGCCAGCAGAAAACAGGGCACAAGCAGCCCTAACCGCAAGTAAAGAGATGGACGCCTGTTTGGGCGTACTTTTTTCTAAGGTGTATAGGGTTGAGCTATTAGAGCAGTTAGGGCAGCCTAACAGTACCCACCTAACAGAAACCCCCTTTGCGGCTAAGGCTTTCCTTTTTAGAAGGAGTAGGCTAGAAAGCAGAGGCGTACCGCTAGAGCCATTAGCCAAAGGCGTAAACATATTTGAGGAAGAGAAAATGCCAATATACGATTTCAAATGCCCAAAATGTGAAAAGAAAACAGAAGTAATTCAAAAGTTTTCAGATGCAGGGCCAACCTGCTGTGGGGTGGAAACCAAGCGTGTAATTAGCACAACGTCTTTCGCTTTAAAGGGGAGGGGTTGGGCTTTTGATGGTTATGCAATTGGGGATGGGCGCGAGAAAAAGTAATGGCACAACTACGCGATTTATACAACCACCACAAAAAGCATAATGAGGTTTTGTTTTCGCTTTCATCTCAAGGCAACAAGGTTTGGTTTGGTATTGTTGGTGGCCCAAAGAAAGGGCTGTGGCTTGTTGAGTACGGGAAAAGTGAGCAACCGCTAGAATGGGCCGATTGGGATATGTTTGGATGCAGCGATCCTAAAGACTGGACAGAATGTTTTACGCTGGTTTGCGCGGTGTTTAGCAAATTGACAGGCGTGGCTACGCACATAAATCAATTACACGATGAAATAGCAATTGAAATGGTACCATAAATAGGGCATATAAAATAGACGCTACGCATTTTGCGCAGCTAAGTAAAGCAGGTAGCGTGAAGATCCATATATCAGACAGTGACGAAGTATTATCAGTTGGGGAAAACGATATAGCTTTAGTTTTTAAAGAAGATGGACTATACGCCTATATACCCCTTGAATACAAGCCAGACACAAACCCAATTCCAGTGGAAGTACCAAAGCACCTTGCGCTTGGATTGATGGCAATGTTTGTTGCCGAAAACCACGAAGATTTTATAGACGCAATGGAGCTTTCACGTGTTGCTATGGTAGCGGCCCAAATGACAGAAAAGATAGCTGAAAAGCAGAAGCAAAGGGCAGAAGTTAAAAATAACTTAGATCTTCAACTAGCCCTAGAGGCGGTGATAAACAGCGTAAGCAGTAAGATAGGTGAGGTATGAGCGGTAAAAAGAAGAAAGCTAAAAAGCCCCCAGTTACCTTTGCCAACAAGGCCACAAACAGCCCAGAAGCTTCAATAAAACCTAAGCCTAATGTTGCCGCGCTAAAGCAGTTCGAACAGCTTCAGAGGGAGTCTGATGCTGCCTATGAGGGCATGTTGCTTTGGGCAATGCAAACACCAGATGCACGCAACCAAAGAATGCTTGCAAAAGCAATAGGTGTAAGCGAAGGCAGCGTAAGGTATTGGAAAACCACTTATGGTTGGTCTAACCGTATAGCCTGTGTAAAAGACTCAGAGTACGCAGCATTGCATGTGTTCCGTGAGCGTCTAAAACAATACGTAGGGACAGATAGAGCAGAAATGCTAAGAGCGGCATTAGACATCGTGCTGCATACCGCAGGGTACGCACGGCTAAGGTCAGAAGTCCGAAAGCAGCGTGTAGGGATAGAGCAAGAGCATCCAGAAGACAAAGGTAGGGCAACAGCCTATAAAAGTGAACTAGCCATGGTTGAACTAGATCAAATAGATCCAGGCAAGTACATGCGCGACCTAGCAAGCAGGATCAGGGCAAAGCATTTAAAAGAAGGTGACATAAGCAAGCAAGTTATGCTTATAGATGCCGTTTTGGGGCTTATTGCAAAGCGTATCCAAAGCGGGGAACTGCAAGTAAAGGTTAGCGATATCCCAGGGTTGCTAAAAGCTAGGGCGCTACTAACAGGGCTACCAACAGAACAAGTGGCAGTACATCAACAGGTTGACCACAACCACAATCACAACGTAGTGGTAGACACAGTAAGGATGCAAAAAGCTAAAAACACAGGTAACGATCAAGCCTTAATAGAAGCAATGAAAGAAGACGTAGCGGAGCTAAGTGTAATCTTGAATGCAATACCTAAAGAGTCCCCTGTATTTGATGCAGAAATAACAGAAATAATGGAGGGATAAGCTATGTCTTACCTTATAGACGCAATAAGAAGAAACCTACCGTTTGGGGAAGGAAAGAAGCTACCTGGTCACAAGCATAGGCTTGTTTCTGAAAGGAACATAGCTGGGCCAAATAGCGGTACAGATATAAGGATGTACATGGACGCAGAAAGTTTGGCAAAGCTATTAGACATAGCAAGATCAAGCGCAGCACAACGTGTACAAATGAATAACGTTGGGCTTTTGATTAAAAAGTACCAAGCAGAAGATGGCCATACATTTGAGTCTTGGTCATTGATAAGCGGTACCCCAATACCAGAACGTGTGCCGCTTATTGACGGCATAGGTAAATGAAAGACGAGAAAGATAAAAGCGTAGCCCCAGTAGTGGCTAATATAAAAGAGAAATACCCCCTGCTTGGAAACGCTTTAAAGCACCACAAAAGCACACGAGGCACCCCCTTAACTTTTAAAGATAAACCTTACCTTATAGAGTTGTACTGCGATGCTCCAAACATAGGCTTTGACGCAATGAAGGCAGTGCAGGTTGGTTGGTCAGAATTGCTAATTCAATTGTGCTTGGAAAGGGCGGGCGAGGCGGGGCGCATAGCTGCTTATGTTCTGCCAACTTATCAGCTACGTGATCGCTTTGTTCAGCGGCGTGTACACCCACCATTAGAACAAGTCCATTATTACCAAAAGAAGCTCCCGAACAATGGAGACTTGGGTAGTTTGAGGATTAAGAAGTTTGGTGAAGGCGCACTGTTGTTTTTAGGCAGCAACACCGTAAATGACTTTATTGAGTTTAGTGCCGATGTATTGATCGTAGATGAGTTTGATCGTTGCGTACAAGAAAACTTAGCTTTGGCTAAAGACCGTTTGCGTGCAAGCCCGTACCCACAAATGTATAGGGTAGGTAACCCAACAAGACCCCACTACGGGATAGCAGGGCTATACGAGATAAGTGATGGGCGTAAATGGCACCACGAATGTGAGCATTGTGGTGAAAAGCAGCACTTGGAATGGGCGCAGCATGTTGTTGACAGGGACGCGACAGGGCGCTGGGTAATACGAGACAAAGCCCGCGCCGCAGGCGGGTGGATTCGCCCAATTTGCCGTAGGTGCGGCAAGCCCTTTGAAAGGGTGGCTAAAGGTGGTGAGTGGATAGCAGAACGGCCAGAAATAACAAGGCGTGGTTACTGTGTGAGTCGCTTGGATGTACTAAGTCAAGATATCAGGCCACTGTGGCACGAGTGGTTAGAAGCCCAAGGTAGTGCAGTAAAGCTTTCTGCCTTTTCCACTAGTGTTATGGGCAGACCCTATGAAGCAGAAGGGGCGGCTGTTACTGCGCAGGTTCTTGCTAATGCTGCTATTGGCGATCCAATTGATGTAGCTGGCCACAAGTCTTTACAAGATGAGTTTGTTGTGGCTGGGGTAGATGTAGGCTCTAAAGCTCTGCATGTAAATATAGCTATCTTAAAGAAAGACGCGGATACCGACAAACGCACAAGGGTTGGTAGGTTTGTTGGGACAGTAGCAACCTTTGACGATCTATATGAAATGTTACTAAGGTTCAATGTAAACTCAGCGGTTGTTGATAGTCGCCCAGAAATGAGGATGGCCCAAGCATTAAGAGACAAGTGCATGGAAACAGGTGTGTGTGATTTGTGGTTGTGCCAATTCCACCCAACAGACCGTGTAGGGCGTGAAGCCTATGGTAGAAGGTTAGATTATGGTAGGCGGCTTGTAACTGTAGACAGAACCCAACTGTTAGACGCAACGCTAGATGAGATGCGGACAACCCCACCACAAAAGGTATTCCCAGAAGACGTTTGGCATGTTCCAGGCTGGCAAGATGAAATGGTTGCTTCTAGGCGTATGCTAAATGATCGGGGCGATAAATTCTTATGGGACGAAGGTAATGCAGATGATCACTATAGGTTTGCAGATGCCTACGAGCGCGTTGCTGCTGACATGCTGAATACATCAGGAAGTTACATTACTGAAGAATGGGAATCCTGAAAGAACTGCGCACGGTTTTTGACCTTGGCTGCTATAGTAATGCTGAAGTATTAGGGTAGTTGAAATGAATGATCCATTAGCTGAATATGCAAACTCTAGAGAGTGCCTTTTTTGTGGGAAGGAGTGGGTGCAAGTGTGTGAACAGTGCCCAGGATGCGGTGGTCTTACTGCCCCGCATTCAAAGCAAGGTGAGAAGTTACGTGTTTGGGGTGAAATGCTACAAGGTTTTTTAGAGAAGGGTTTTTCTGTCGATTCAGGGATTATGCACTCTCCAGTATTTCAGCAGCTTTACGAAGCGTCCCATTACATGCAGATTGAAGGCAAAAGACAAGTTACCAACGAAAGCAGGGAGCCTTTTAAATTGATACTTGGTGGAAAAGATACGGGCGGCTAAAGTTGTGAATTTGAAAAATACAGAAAACCCTAAACATTAGTTTTACCTAACTAAAAGTGACCATGAGAGCCTATAATGTTATACATTACCTGTTGCCCTCTAACGTGATAAGTAGAATAGTAGCCTTCCAACAAATCTTCTTTATGCCGAAAAAGCCGCTTGCATGATACGATAGATAAAATTTGGGTACAATATGTCAAAAATGAAAATTATTTCCTCACCAGTAGTACCTCTTAATAAGAGTAAAGTTCGTCCAGGTGGGTGGCTTTCAACAGGTAATGCCGCACCTAAGAAATCAATACGGGATCGCTTGGGTTGGTCATATGTTGATAATGCTACTGATGTAGCTGGCGGCATCAATTCTTTTTACGCTACAAACAGAAGCCTGTTCCCAGAGCAATATTGGCAACTATATAGAAGCACGCCTGATGTGAGGGCTTGCGTTGACAGCATCACAAGGCGTATTGCTACTTGGGATTGGTTTGTGAAAGTAAACGCTGACCCTAGAGATACGGTTGAATACGGAAGGCTGAGCGAGCAAGCGAATAAGGTTCGTAACTTTTTAGCCCTGCCAAATACAGACGGAACCACATGGCAGGAAATGATGACAGCCATGGTTACAGACTTGCTACTGTACGATGCTGGCGTGATAGAGCTTGTTAAAGATGAGTCTGGAAGAATGTCTGAGCTTCAAGTGTGGCTTGGAAGTGAGTTTATGCCAGTTAAGGATGAACGCGGCCACTTGCTTTATTACGAGCAAGATCGAGAATCTGCGGGGGGTGAGTCTGTACAGATAGCTCCAGAAGATATCGCCTACTTTAAAATCTACTCAAACACTAGATCTCCGCTTGGTTTACCAATGATGGAAACGGTAATCAATGAGTGTGTGACGGTAGTCTTAGCGAGCGAACATGCAATGTTAGCTTTAGATGCTGACGAGATTCCTCCTGGGCTACTTGTTTTAGGCGGTATTTCGGGGCCTGCTGCCGAGAGGGCAAGAACAGACCTAATGGCAATGAAGGGTAAGGATCACCGTATCCGCGTGGTGACAAGCCCGCAGCCATCTGGAATAGATGCAAAGTGGTTAGAGCTTAGGCATACCCCTAAAGATTTAGAGCTACTTCAGGTAGTGGCCGAAATGCGCCGTTCAATCTGGCGAGTATTTGGCGTGATGCCAGTGGAGCTTGGCGAGACAGCGGGAATACCCCGCGCTGCTGCTGAAATACAGATGGATGTTTCAAGTAGCCATTTGATCTCCCCCATCCTTGAGCTTATCCAAGCGCGAATAAACGCACAGATAGTACCTAAGCTTATTGACCCAGATGATATGGGTAAGCTTTCTTTCACATTTGATCGTGTTGCACCATCTACTGCGGAAGAGAAACTTTCTATGGCTAAGCGGGCCGAGAGTTTGATTAGGCAAGGAGTACTTACCGTAAATGAAGCTCGGTCAGAAATGGGGCTAATGCCTATTGAGGGCGGTGATGTTGCAATGGTGACCACATCTTATGGGCCAATGCCATTGTCTCAAGTTGCGGCAGGTTACTCGCCAGCCGTAACAGTCCCAATGGGAGATGCTGCTTTCGCATCATTAGATGGTGGGGCTACTATTGAGGAGGGTGGGGTAAGCTCTGGTGCAACTGCTGATCCTGTATCTACTACTCCAGAAGACACCTTATCGGTGAAAATCCCAACCCAAGGTGGCACTAGAAATGAGAAAGGTTGGCGAAGCGCCATGCTTTACGATCCTGGGCTTCCTAGCCACTGGGCAAACCCACAAACCTTCAAGGGGGAGCGTACACTCAACCTTATAGATTTAGCTTCAGCGGTTAGAGAGTATACTTTTGAGGTTGCTTCTCTATATGGTGGACTTGCTGATGAGATAGGAAGTATCGTCGCCTCTTCATATAGGGGCGGTAGCATTAGCTTAGAAATATCGTCACATTCAAGAGGGCGCATGGATGAAGCGTTTACCGCTTTTGTTGCAAGGTGGGAAATGGCCACAACGCGACATTATATTAACGCAGCAAACATTGGCTACGATGCAGCCATGAGTTTCATGAATAATGTTCCTGATATTCACCCAACCCAAGAAGCACTTGCTTACCAAAGCAAAGCAATCCAGTATCTAGAGGATTCAAGCGGGCTAGTTGGTACGCTTAGGCAAAAAGTTGGACGTATTTTAGAAGCCGCAACATTGTCTCAACGGGATCGTTCCGATCAAGTAAATCCTGAAGATACTGCCGAGCAGGTGATGTTTCAGGTTGATGATGAGCTTAAAGCACAGTCGTATAGAATTAAAAACTGGAGTGGTAAGTTGGTTGCTTTAGCAAGCTTAGTCATGGTAGGGGCGCTCCGTAATACAGTAACCGTTGAAAACGGTAAGCCTGTTATTTGGTACTTTGATTGGAGAAGCCAAAGTGGGGACAATTGCGTCACTTGCACAACAGAAGGCGACAGTGTCCCAAGATTATTAAGCGATCTTTCAACCTATCCAGCAGCAGACACTAAATGTGGTGCTAAGTGTCGCTGTGTGCTTGTTATCTACAAATATGATGAATTAACCACTATTGAATAGTGGAAAATACTGTATTACCAGCTAAGTAACGAACTACTGTTATCCTTGTGCCAATAGAACTAGTATGATACATTCAGTTTATTGACGCCAAACAAGGCGCAGTTTTACTCGGAAATGGATATGAAACTGCGCATAGAATTACCAATCGGCGAAAAGAAGTACACACTGGACTTTAATAAAGACAGTGAAGAGGGAGGATTGTCCAAGTGGGTTGGGCGTTGCCGAATCCCTTGTACTGGAACTTTACCAATGCAAGTCCGTCGAGTAGAGATCGGATCTGATGGTGGTGAAAAGTCCCCAACCCTCCTCAACGGGGAAGAAGGGGACTCGATCTTAATTGAAGGGATCGCTAGTTCAACTAGTGTTGATTGGCATGGCACAGAGATGAGCTTGACCGCGCTGCACGGGATGGCGCAGCAGTTCAAGAATGGCATCCCCTATGTCCCAGGGCATTATGAAGATGAGTGGGATCAGGTTTTTGGCGTAACCATCGACGCCTCAGTTGAGCAGGGGGATGTGTTAAACGATGCCATGTCTGATGGGGTAGGTAGTGGCTACTTACTTAAAGTCACTACTTCTTTGTACAAGCAGGATAATAGAGCTAAGCGGTTGGTGTCTTTACTAAACCAAGGTGCAACAGTTGGTTGCTCTATTGGTGGCTGGTTTACGGAGATGGAAGTGATTACGAATTCTGAAGACGAAGTTGATCGCGTGATCATCAATGGTGTTGAGCTTGATCACCTTGCTGTGACGCGAAGGCCGAGTAATCCAGATAGCTGGATTTCGGAAATGGCACGCAATGTTAGTGTCGCGGTAAAAGATTCACGCTCTATCTTAGACGCCCCAGATTACAGGGTTAGCATTGACGTTACTAAGCGTTGCGGGACTTGCAAAAACTTCGGAGAAACTAATTGGTGTAGTGCTCATGAATTTACCGCCAACCCCGCTTATGTTTGCGAATCTCTAGTTGTAGAAAGCGGGGAAGAACTTATCGCGCCACCAAATGCCGAAGTTGAAGAGATTGTAGACGATGGCCCAGTGAACCCAGATGAACGTGTTTCTGGCGCTCCAGATGCGATTAGGGCTGCGACAGAGTTTGCTAATCTTCCGCTTGCACCAACCGATTTCAATTATAGCAGTAACCCTTCTCAGCTTCTAGAATTGAAGCAAAACATCTTAGGAACCCTTTATGGCGGTGACCCAGACTGGGACCGTTACCGTAAAGCTTTCCTTTGGTTTGATGAAGATCGCCCAGAGCAAATGGACTCCTATAAATTAGGTATTGCAAGAATGTATGATCCAGATGCGCCAGATGATGGTTCTTCTGAAGACGGTTCATTGCATGTTTTTTATGATAAATTACAGATGGTTGCCGAGCGCCTAGGGGGCGATTCTCCTGGGATTCCAGATGAAGATCTAGAAGAAGTGAGGGGTAACCTCGAAAGATATCTTGAGAAGTTTACGGCTATAGAAGATGACGATTTGCCTGAAGAAGAAGAAGATCTTCCTTTAGAAGACGATGTGGTCACGCTTTCTAGTCCACCACCAGAAGTAGTCACCCAAAGTGATTACCGTAAAGAAAATACGGTTACCCATGCAAGTTCTTGCGATAGCGCTGAGCCTGTAAAAGAGGAGCCTGAGTTCACACCAGAAGAATCTCGCAATAAAGAGGACACAGTTCCACTTGACAGCGATGCTAATATGGGTGAAAAATCTTTCAAGCAAGACGCACTACGAGGCGCAGAAGTGAAAGTTGATACAGTCAAGAACCTAAAACAAGAGGAACGCGCCATGAGCGATGTAAAAATCGAAGAAACCGCGCCTGTCACTGAGAGTAATGAAGCAAACACGCTAGGGTCAATCGCCCGAAGCATGGATGCTATGCAAGATCTTCTCGGTAAGCTCGTAGAGCGGGACATGGCGCAAATCAAAGAACCCGTGCAGGAAACTGCACCTAAAGCACAAGTAGCACAGTCAAGCGTAGAAGCAGATCTTCGCGCTCGCCTTGAAGCTATGGAAGGAAAGCTTGTACGGATGGCAGAACGCCCAGTCCGTAACGGTTTTGCCCATAGTCCGAACGACATTCGTTCGTGCCAACCTGGCCGTTTAGGTGAGTTTGTTCGCGCAATGGATGAAGGCCAAAATGGCGCTAGTGCCTTGGCTGCTGTATGTAAAGAGCAGGCTGAGCGACGAAGTGTTGAGAGTATCGAAGAGTTGCCATCACGAAGCTCCCTTGAGAGAGATCTACGATCTGTACTTGAAGCTGCTTTTATTGATGGTGTAATTAGTGAACCTGAAAGCCGTAACGGTTGGAGGTAGAAATGAGCGGTATTATTTCCCCAAAGTGGGCTAACCTAGACAGTGATCGCCGTGAGGCTTTCCAACGTTCAATTACCGTGGCTAACGCTGGAACAACCCTGATCCAGAACTACGTGAATAAAATCATTCAGCAGCTTACTCAACGTGAGTTTGGTGCCCTTGGTACTTTATCGCGTCGTCCAGGACAAGGTTCGCAGGCAATCATCAATCGCCGTTCTGGCTCTGCGATGACTTCTGCAAGTGTTTGGATCGCAGATACGGCTACTGTGTCGGAATCTTCTGGTGCTTATACTCAGGAGACATTCACGTACCAAACCCTCGTCACCCGAGGTAAAGTTACCCGCAAGATGCGTGCCCGTGGCCGCAGTTATGTGGATATCCTTGCTGAAGAAATGACTTGGAAGCTTGATGACTTCAACAACAAGCTTGAAAGTGCGTTGTTCCTTGGTGATGCAGGAGCTTTGGCTACACAAATCGATGGAGCGTTTACGCTTATCGGTGCTGTAACTTCACAGGTTGTTGCTAACACCTCGCTTGCCGCTGGTGATAGCCTTACGCTTGCAAAGCTTGATGAAACCATTGACCGAGTCAAGGGTGGCGGTTCGCGTGCTGACCTTGTTATCTATGCGTCTTATTCGGGGGCACGTAAGCTTAATGCTGCGCTATCTTCTCGTCAGCGCTTTGATGACATGGTTGAGATTGCTGCTGGCTTCCGAGTCCGTTCATACGATGGTATCCCAATCGTAGTTAGTACGGGTATCACTGACGATATGGTATGGTCAGGGACTGCCATTACTGCGTACACTGGAGCAGCGTCGGCTGTTGCAACGACCGCTCTTGTAGTAATGAATAAGCGGTACAGTTGGATGGAGGAGCTTACCCCTACAACGATGATGCCATTGGCTCGCGATGATTCCCAGTTTGAACAGTTCGACATCTTTTGGGATGGCGCACTGGTTTACGGGAATACTCTTGGCGGTGCTATCCTTGGTGGTATTGCCGTTTAGTAAACGAATGTTTGCTGATATATTAGCCTAGTCAACTCTAATAGTTGGCTAGGCTTTTGTATTTCTGATACAGTTAGACCCAAACAAGCATTGGAGGTTATAAATGCCCGCTATTAAAACTACGGTACCTAGAGAAGAAACTTATAATTTTGTTGTTGCGCGTACAGATTTAAACACTGAACTGTTCGATGCACAAGCGTATGAATTCCACTCTTATGCTGAAAACGAAGATAGTAGGCTGATTGAATTCAGCTCTAAGCTCTACCATATGCTTTTCTTGAAAACAAAGGACGCCAGAGATCGTGCTTGCTGCACTGGCTGGATGGATCTTACGCCCCAGTGGTCGGCCCAGCTTGACTCAACCCGTATCGAGGCTACAACCGATAGTCAGCGCCAGATTTTAGCTGCATTGGAAGACGGTGAGTGGCACAACAAAAAATTCATAACTGGGCAAAGCACTTTCAAAGATACCGAGTGGCGTACAGCTATTAAGACATTGATGGATCGCAAGTTAGTTGAGTGCAACATTTACGGGATGATGAAAGGGCGAGCATCAAACCGTGGGTACAAATACCGACTGGTTACCACAGATTAACAGGGAGCATAGGTGGCAGACTTAACCACAAGAGTAAACGTGAAGCGATTGTTAGGGGTGCCTAGCGCCGTAACAATGCACGATGATTTTATTGATACTTTGCTAGAAGTAGCAGATCAGCAAATCATCGCATACTCAGGAATGGCTGCCCTTACGCAAACGACCGTTACCGATGAAGCGTATAATATTAGCGGCGGTGCTGAAAACCAATTTACGCTAAGGAATTTTCCAGTTTCTGCTGTTGCGGCAGTGAAAAGTGCTGGATCAACACTATCTACTTCATCTTGGTACTTTGAACCAAGGAGCGGGCTTTTAGCACTTAAGAAGAGTGGTTCATTTTTTCCCACAGGCAGGCAAAATATAGAAGTAACTTATACTTACGGATATGCTACGGTTCCTGCCGATTTGTCTTATGCAGCCTCCCTTATTTGCGCTTACCACTTTAATGTTGGTAGACATGCGGGGATGAGAAGTGAGTCAGGGAGTGGGTACTCATACAGGGTTTCAGAGAATTACCTACCACCAGCAGCCGAAGGTATTTTGGCTAAATATAAGAGAATATTTCCAAAGGAGAGTAACTGATGCCACATTTTGTAAAGCGAGTTGAGGAGGGAGATCCTTCTGGGGTTTTGGAAGTGTTTTTACCAATGGCAGTAATCAAGGCAAGGCGCAACAGCGGCTATTGGTGTATCTGCACTAAGCGGTCTGGGGTAATAAGCGCCCTTATCGACAATGGTTGGCGCAAAGCGGGACTCGCACTACAAGCTAAATTAGGGGGCGCAGAAAGCTCACCAGCACCCAAGGCAGTAGCGCCAGCGGCTAAGCCAGTGGTGAAGAAAGCAAAGCCACAGGCTAAAAGCAAAGCACCAGTCACCGACTTGAGCTTACTTGACAGTAGCGTAAAAGTGATTGAAAAGCTGATCCGAACGGGTGGTTATGACAATGACTTGCAAGCACTTTTAGATGCAGAAAACGCTGGTAAGACAAGAAAAAGCGTTGTCTCATTGCTTGAAGAGAGAATGGGCAAGTAATGAATATTCTGGTAACAGGCGGTTGTGGATTTATTGGTCAGCACTTAGTTGAGCGTTTGGCCCTAAACCCACGCACAGCATCTATATGGGTTTTAGATGCCTTAGATAAGACGGCTACGGGGAAGGCCCGTGTTTCTGAGATTGCAAAGCTTGTTATTGGAAATGTTTGCGAGCCTAATGATGTAAACACAGCAATTGTATCAGCATATTCAAATGGAACTCCAATTGATTTAGTTATGCACTTAGCAGCCCAGTCACACGTAGACGAAAGCCTAAAGGATAGTTCAGGTACAATGTATGTGAACGCTGTAGGTACACAGGTTGTCGCAACAGCTTGCTCTTACCACAAAATCCCACTGCTATATTGCAGTACTGACGAAGTGTATGGCCCTTCTGTTATTTTCGAAAATGGAACCACTGAAAAGAAAGGAGAAGGAGATGTCTTATATCCAAGCAGCCCCTACAGCGCAGGGAAAGCGGCGGGTGAGTTGGCGATTCGTGCAGAAGGTAGAAGCTTTGGTTTGCAGTTTGCTATTACTAGGGGCTGTAATTCTTTCGGCCCAAATCAATTCCCCGAAAAACTAATCCCTATTGCTTGCCAAGCATTACAGTCTAACAAGAAGGTTCCCCTGCATGGTGGGGGCAGTCAAATTAGGCAGTGGGTTCATGTTTCAGAATTTGCAGATACCTTGATCGCAGTTGGGTTCAAACTCGTTTCGGGCGCTTTGCAGCATGATACCTACAATATTGCTGGACCTACTAGCGCTACAGTTAAAGATCTTGTTGAGAACCTAGCCTGCACTTTAATCAAAACAAAAAACTTGCCAGCACCCAACACTCCTGCATGGAAGGCTGTTGGCGACCGCCCAGGACAAGATGAAGCTTACCACGTTTGCGGGGATAGGTTTTTCAAGGAATTTGGTTGGCGACCAAAAAGAAATATTTTAGATGAATATGAGCTTTCCGCACTCTTGCAATCATACAAGAATATAGAAAGCGTATATGTTTCTAATTACACAGTCACACCTATAGCATAGGAGAAAACATGCTTTTCCACCGTAGTAATGAATATATTGGGATCGTTCCCGCTGGGCTGAAACTTGAAGGAAGCCTTGCTGATGGTCTAATGTCTGCAAATTGCGTAGTTACCTTTGATGACCACAAGGGAGGCGTCTGTGTTGGAAAGGTGGGTTGCTTGGCCGAAAAGAAAACCTCTTTTTATAGCGGTAATACTTTTCTTGTTGTCTGGGGAGATAACGACAAGGACATGGCCGAGTGTCTATCCAACCGCCCTAGGCGCACTATTGTTTATGTCGGCAGTAACCCTCCAGGGCCAACATCCGAGGCAATGCTCAAGGCATACGATAAAAGCCCTTCAAGGAATGTTTACCGATTCGGTACTGAGAATGAAGCTTTGAGAGTTGTTGCCCCATTAGGTAAAGAAACAGTAGTCCAAAAATACAATGGTAAGAAATGGGTGCCCCTCTCCGCACCAAAACCAAAGGCAGCAACACCTAAGCCCCCAGTGGCGACAAAGAAAGCTGATAAAAAAGAAAAGTGAGATTAAATACACGCAAAGAAGTAATCCAATCTTTATCTAAGTACAGCAAGCTAATTGTCAGCGGGTGCCAAAGATCAGGGACGACAATTTTCTCGCAAATGTTAGCTCAAGAATTTAATTTCACTTGGGTTGACGAAACTGACATAGCGAACGATTGGCATGAAGTATACAGACTCTTGGGGGAAAACGGATCGTTTGTGCTGCAAGCACCAGCCTTGTCTTCAAGGATTGATCTGATACCTGAAAATAAAGATTGCGCTATCGTGTGGATTCGTAGGCCAAAGGTAGAAGTCGTTAGGAGTATGGAAAGGATTAACTGGGGTATTCACGAAGCCCAAGAGAAGAGGGCTTACGTAAAAAGGTGGGGGTATCCAAGCACTCAACATATTTGGGATGTTAAAAAAGATGCTTGGGAAACCAAGCAAAAACCATCACTCAAGGTTGATTGGTATGAAATTGGTTACCATTCTGAATATATAGAAGAGCACGCTTTATTTAAAAGTAAATCTTCCAGGGTGGGTCGGTCTTGGCAAAATCCAAAGTTTACTAGCCATTCCAACTCTTTGATAAAAGAAGATCCAATGACTGCTAATATTCGACGTCACTATAAAGGGGATTAAACATGGCTATTCCCTCTGGGCTTGCGACACACTGGTTTACTTTCAGTAGGCGTACAGCATACTTGATGGCTGCTACAACTGCCACAGCGTCCATGACTGCTACTTACTCTATCCCAGAAGGGGGTAGTTATGTAGAAGTCTCCATTGCTGGGGGCACCACTGGTAGCGGCACGGTCACAATTACAGGGACAGATAACGCTGGTGCGGTTGTTAGCCAAACACTCACTTTCACAGCTAATGGCACAGAAGTATCTACTACAAAGTTTGCAACCATTACTGGAATTGCGACTACTGGCTTGGCTGCTGAAGCAGCCGTCCCAACTGTATCCTTACAGTCTGTGAGCGCTGATGGTACACCGAATTTGGTTCGCGTTGTGGTTGCCTCTAGTCGCCCTGTTTGGTTCAGCTTTTCGGGTCAACCAAACTACCCAGCTATAAATCAAGGCACACACGAAATGGACGCAGCATATGTGCGTATTGATCGTGAAGAGGTTTGGACTCCACAAGCTAATGACATTGCAACTGATATACAGACAAATGATCAATGGCTTGTTAGAGCAGTACGTGATGTCCGTATCGGCTTCGGCATGAGAACAGAACATTACTTACTAAGAGCAACTAGATATACGACATAAAACGCGCAAAAGCCCAGGAGGCAAGTGTGGAACCAGTTATTAGATTCAAGAAAGATACAGTAAATAATTTTGACATTATCATCCCAACAATGGGATCAGTAGACTTGATTGTCACCGCAATTGAGCGAATACTTTTTCATACAAAGGATTCAAAGTTCAAAGTTATCGTTGTAAGCAACCCAACGGATGAGGGAAGGGAAGAGTCCCTTACTGCAAAGAAAGATGTTGAAGAGTTGTGTACTCAATTTAATTCTGAAGGCTCTAATGGAGTAGTCAATCAGTTTGTTGAACTAAACTGGGTAGACATGCCTAGCCCTGCTGGGTGGGTGGGTGCCGTCAATTTTGGGCTGCTTTCTGCGGAGAGCCTCTCCCCCACTGTTATTATTATGAATGATGATGTGATCGTCACGAACAAGTGGGCTGAAAAGCTAGACAAAGCCCTCAACACAGAACGTATTTGGTTCGAAAGTAAAGTTGATTTAGACACCGATTACTTTGAATCGGATGGGGATGATGTTTCTTGTTACGGAAGAATTGGCGCTGTTGGGCCATTATCCACGAAAGTTGCTGGAACCCAGTCTATTCCCGCTGGGGATATCAATGGCAGTGCTTTAGAGTTTTATACACATGGCGCATACAAGGTGTTGGATGACTTTGTGCGTTCTTGGGAACCAGGGAAGTCTAGGCGGGTATTAAATACCGACTTTCTTTCTGGGTTCTGCGTGGCTTATAAGAGAGCCTGCATTGAGAGCTTGATCCAACAGGGTGAAGATGGTCACCCTTTTTTCCTAGACCCCCGATATGGCGTAGGGGGGTACGACGATAATGACGTTGCTGCCCGCTCTGACCAAGCAGGGTGGAAGCTAGGTGTTGCTTCCGACTGTTATGTTCACCACAAGGGTCACCAAACTTTAGATAAGCATTTCCCAGACCTTGAGCGCGGTCTTGCGAATGTTGGCCCTTATGTTGAAAAATGGGGCGCAATTAACTCCACTGACAAGAAAATCATAGGCTGTATGCGGGTCAAGATAAACACCCTGCACGATGTTGGGATGTTTTACCAGTGCGTTCGCCGCAACTCTCAAATGATTGATGGGCTTGCTGTCTTGCTCACAAATAACCCGTACGAAATAACCCAAGCATTTGATTGGAACGGAAACGCACTAGATCCGCAAGCCCAAAAGATGATTGCTGCCTGCGGAGAAGCAAACAACGCTGAAGATATTACTGATGCAGTAAAGGTTTGGCTGGAGACAGCAGTTGTTGAAAATGAGCATGATGTGCCAATTATGGTTGGTACATGGGGCGGTGAATTCAATGAGAGAGATGAGCGTAATGCCTCCATTGAAATGGCTGAATCTTTAGGTGCTGATTGGGTATTTTCTATTGATCACGATGAGTTTTTAGAGGATCGTGTTGATCGCCAATTGTTTAGGCGGCTTATTGCTCACCCTAATCCGCTTGTAAAGTCATTTGACTTTGGGTGGATAAACCACTGGGACACCACACGTGTCTACCGAGTAGATGCACCTTGGAGCGATGGTTACACTGGCGGGATGCACGGGGCTAGGTTGTGGAAAGTAAACAAATCAGAACACGCCAAGGCCCGAATTACTGGTGGAAGAACTGATGGCGGTAATGATGTAGGCTTACATTGTGGTAACTCTCCTGACTTTACGCTCTTGTCTCGCCGTGCAGCAGGGATCAGGTTTAGACACTTTGGCTACATTCGTCTTGAGGATCGGATTCGTAAACATAAGTTCTATACAACGATTGACCCTAACCCAAACATGGCCATAACTGGTGGTGGGTATAACCATCTTGTCAATGAAGAGAACATGAAGCTAAGCCCTTATGTTGCTCATAATGGAATCGCTTTTTCTATGCTTCTCCACAAGGCTGGCCAGCTTGGTGGGCTATACCGATTCTTAGATCATATGTACGCTCTTTGCGACCAGATTGTATTGGTGTGGACTGGGCCTAAAGGCACAAAGCCAACGCAGGCTATGAAGACTGTGGCTGAAGCATTTGGCGCGTCTTGGGTTTACAAACCATTCAACAATAACCTTTCAGAAGTTCGGAACGCTGGGCTTAATCACATACGGGAAACAAAGCGGGAATCCACGCGATGGTTCTACACCATGGATGATGATGAGCATCTTGGGCAAGATTTCCATTCGTGTATGTCACTAAGGCGAATGGCAGAGTGTTCTAACACTTGGGGTTGGTTACTGAAATTCCGCAATTGGCGTGATGATGGAACATTCAACTACAGCGAAACAATAAGAATGTTCCTTATCGATCCTAGGGGTGTAATGAAGTACACCAATAGAGTGCATGAAAGTGTAGAAAACTCTATTAAAGAAATAAGGGAAATGGGGTTGCACCCACAAGTTAGGTTCGCGCCATTTGAGGTTGATCATGTTGGACTCGGCCTTAGCAATGATCAAATGCAATCCAAGCTTGAGTTTTACACAAAGCTCTTAGAACTACAGCTAATGGAAGATCCGATAAACACTGGAGCTTGGTGTTCTTTAGGCTTGCAGTTTATGAATGATGGACAAACTGAGGAGGCTAGGCTTTGCTTCCAAAACTCTGTTGTAACCGCTGAAGGCTCGTACCTTGGGTTTAAAGAGCTTGCTACTTGGCACTTACGTCAAGCTTTCGGGCTGCTTATGGGTGCCGATGAGCGGTTGTCACCAGCACACCCTGTTAAAGAATTGTTACACCAACAGCTTGCTTTCCTTCAGGAATTTTGCCCACCATTCCCACTTTCTGGTTCTGCCCTTGAAGGGAACCCAGTCCAGACAAAAGTTAACTTAGAGATGCTACAGAACAACTTTACTAAGGTGCTAACTGATCTTAATTCCCCTAATACAGGGGAAATAGAGATTGGGATTCCAAGTGACTTTGGTGATACAGTAGTAGAGTCTACTGAAACTCGGGTGTAACCATGGCTTCTATGTCAGTACAGCTAAAAATAAATTCTGCTGATATGGAAATCGCTAAGAGATTACTTAGAAAGATGCCACGACATATGAGGAAAAACGTGGCTAAAGTTGCCCTAAAGAAGGGGAGCAAAGTTTATATAAAAAAGTTCCTCAAGCCCGCTTTGGATAAGAGGGATCACACTCTAAGTGAGCTAGCTGGGCTTGATTACCCATATGCAAGAAAGAATGGTTCAATAAACATTCACAATAAAACCCCTTGGGTTGTTCATCGTAGGAGTGGGGCTGTCTACAACAGTATACGTTCGAGAGCGAAAAGTACACTTCGTGGCCCAGTAGTTAACATATACTCAGATTTTGATGCTGCACCCCACATAAGGTACGTGTTTGAGGGGACTAGGAACATGCTCCCCAGAGATCCTTTCACGCCAACGGCTAAGAAAGCACGTACAGATATTGAACATGCAGTATTAAATCACATAATGGATGAGATGGATAAACTATAGTGGGACGACTTGTAAACATAGAATCAACCAAGCTTTTACTGAGATCAGTATTGATGGCTGACGCGGGTGTTGCCGCCCTTGTTGGGAATAGGGTGTGGGGCGCACACTTTCAAGACTCAGATGGGAAAACAGTAACCTACCCAATGGTTATTATTGACTTCCGAGCAGGTTCCGTTGGGCCTAACGGGGTTTATGAACTGATTATTATGGATCTGTATGCTTATGGTCGGAAAAGTGCTGGCTTTGCCCTTGAATTGTATCAAGCGTGCTATGAAGCTCTCCAAAACGCAACTTTACGAAAAGACGGTATACCTGTAGCTGGATATTGTGTTGAATCAATTCGCCCTTTAGAAGGCTGGAACGAAAACGTAAGGGCATATTTTGTACAAGGCCAATACCAATTACGACTTTCTACTAGGGAGATATAATGAGAACCCAAGACTGGAGAGCGCCAAATGCGCCGAATGGGCCTAGCGCAGTTGTAAAATGCCCAGATTGTTCTAAAGGTATTTTCTCTTTAAAACAAGGCAGATCAATTTCACTAAGGGGCAAAGGCGATCTTGTAGAAAAGACTTGTGATTGTGGTTGCTCTATCAAGATCAGGATCATTGAAAATGAACGTTAGTCAAAAAAATGAACAACGCCAAGATGGTGTTCATGATCGTCTTCAAAAAATGGAGATGGTTATTCACGAGATTGATTCCCAATTACAGCATGTGCAGGCGATGGTTATTGTTGCTAAGAATTCATCCTCTGAAAACGAACAGCAACAAGACACGAAACACCCGATGCGAGATGAAGTATGGGCTTGCCAGAATTGCGGCGCACGGCTCGGCATTTATAACAACGAGCGGGATGAGTTGAGGGTCAGGTACAAAGATTTTGTAGCCTATGTCACCCCTGGGGTTGGCGGTAAAACAATGGTGCCGTGTCGCCGTTGTGGTGAGCAAAATACACTGAAAGATGAAAGATAACTATATGATTGTAGACTAAAATCCTGATACGTGGTATCCAGTACCTAAGCATTGGACGCCTGACAGGTGCAGCATAAATTGTAAACCATAACTGAGAGGCGATCCGATGCCATATAATGTACCTACTATTACAACTAACGATATCTCGTTTGGCCCCGCTGTCCTTTACCTTGGGCCATCTGGAGCAACCCCAACGGTAGACGTTGGCGCTATCGGTGAAGATGGCGTTTCTTTAGAAATGACTGCAGAAAAGAAAGTCATCACACAAGGTAACCCTAAGTTGAATGTTTACACGTTCACTCAGGCACAGTCTGTCATGGCTAAGTTTACCAGTATCGAATGGGACTTCATGAATATGGGACGCGCTCTTGGTTCAGGAGCCACCCATTCGAGTGGGGTGGAGCTTCGTTGGGGTGGTGATCCACTTGTTGAAGAGCTTGCGCTCCATGTTCAGCATTTCATGGCCGTCACAGGCAACACAATGAATGTTTATATTTGGAAAGCTTGCAGTGAAAGCGGGGTTTCCCCAACTTTCGGTGCCGATGAGCACTCTTTTGAGTATGGCTTCCAAGCCATGCGTGAAAATGTAGATTGGGGTGGTACCGCGCTTCCAGAAACCGAGCAGTTACTTAAGTTCTATAGAGAAGTTTAATATTTAGATTTAGCCTATCAGCTAAATGTGCCAAGAAGGGGTGCCTGCAACGGACAGCAGGCACCTCTTCTTTTTTTTGCCTGTTACTATGAGTGAAAGTACGATATTGATAATTCAGAAGCCTGTGTTATTCTAAGGTTTGTAAATAGTACAGTCATAACCACGCCCTAGGAGGTGAATATGCAAGAACAAACAGAAAATCCCCCCGCCCCAATTGTGAATGGGGTGCCTGATGAGGTAGCTCAAGACAAGCAGTTCTTTGAGCAAATGGAGGAAATGCTTTCTAAGTTAGTCCCTCCTGATGAGATCACCTTGACCACATGCACTGGCACAAAGATTACCCTCCCAGGGACAATCGCAGCGCGGCAACAGATCAAAGTATTCCGCCTTATGCGGAGCTTATTTGATGCAGGCGAAATTAAAAAAATACTGGGAGCATTTTCTGGTGATGGCGCCGATGCGAACATCATAGAATTAGTTCTTTCCATTGCTACAAACGAAGTTATCGCTGAGAAATTAGGTGAAATCTTCACAGCCGCCTACCCGACTGCTTTGTCTGGGGAAGATCCTCTTGATGTGCTGCCGCTAGAGGAGTTGATTACATCAATTGTCCCTTTTTCCGAACGCTTCATCAAGAAACTGGGGATGGGGGTAGCGACTCTAGGGAAGAACGCGATGGGGCTTCAGGAAAATTAGATATACAGGATCTGGAGAGAGGTCTTGGCCTGATGTTTATATCAGGGTGGAAGTTAGATGAAGTATTAGACCTCTCTTGGGAACAACTAAGGCTATGTATTTACTGCATGGTTTCTTATAAGATGGAACAGGTAAATATGTTTGCGGAGATGGCAACATCTGCTCTTGGAGGAAAAGTAAATAAGAAAGGTAAATCAGGCAAAAAAGACGGTAAAAAAGAACTATCAACTAAAGACAGGGCAGCAAAAGAACAAGCGTTTTTGCTCTCAATTAAATCTAGTGGGTTTAACTTTGATTAACTTCAGCCTGAAGTTTTAGAGGAAATAGGCTAATATAGCAAATAAATCGGGGAAAACTGAAGGTGAGTAGCGATAAAAAAATAGGATTTCAGCTCAGTCTAAATTCTGCTGCCTTTACCCGTGGTGCCCGTTCGGCCCAAACTGCATTGCAGAACTTAGATACTGCGGCAAAAAAAATAGGTAAGTCTTTAGATAAGCACACAGGGAACGCCTTAAGGCGCACTACCCAAGCATTCACTGGATTGATGGCTGCAAGCGCAGTTGTTGGTGCTCGGTTTGATCGTGAAATGACCTTTATGGGGGCAATCACAAACGCTACTGCCGAAGACATGGAGAACCTGACTGGAAAAGCTAGGGAGCTTGGTAAAACCACCATGTTCAGTGCAACCGAAGCAGCCCAAGCCATGCAGAACCTAGCCCGTGCTGGTATGACTACAAACGAGATCATGGAGGCTTCTGGGCCTGCGTTGATGCTTGCTGGTGCTGCTGGTACGGACATGAAGACAGCAACAGACTTGCTGGCAGCAACACTCGCACAGTTTAATATGCAGGCTAATGAGTCTAGCAGGGTGACGGATGTATTCGCTGTAGCGATTACAAACTCTCTGTTTGATGTAAATAGCCTCAAAGAAGCTATGAAATATGCTGGTACAGTTGGTCAAGCTTTTGGCATGTCGGTCGAACAGGCGACTGCGGCTGTAGCCCAATTCCGAAACATTGGTTTGGAAGGAAGTTTGGCTGGTACCAACTTCCGTATGTCGATGCAGGCGGCGGCGGTGACCACGGAGAAGAAAGAAGCCATTATGGCAAAGCTCGGCATGACAATGGCCGATATCAATCCCGAGTTCAACACTTTTGGTGAGATCCTAACAAAGCTCGGCGCGACGACCATGGGGTCGACTGACGCCCTTGAGGTCTTTGGCCGCAGGGCTGGCGCTAACATGGCTGGTCTTATTGATAATGCTAGGCAAGGGAACGATGAGTATGGGGAGCTTCTTTCTACCTTAGAATCTTCTGTTGGTGCCACTGATCGCCTGTACGAACAAGCTACAGCTAACATCTTAGATCAAGCCATTATTGTAAAGTCAGCATTTCAGGACATATTGCTTTCGATCTTCGGTACTTACCAAGAACCTATGTCGAATATGCTGACCAGCATTGCAACGGCGCTTAATAGAACTTCAGAATCTATACAAGCAGACGCAGACAAAACGGAGAGCACTTGGACTAGAATGATGGAGCGTATTGAAGTCTTCTTCATTGTAAATGCGACTTCGTGGGGTGATAAAATCACATCCCTAATGATAACAGTAGCAAATTTAGTAACGCAATTTATAACATTGATCCCTGTCCTTATGGATATTGCTACCGTGATGGCTACAATATGGGCCGTAGGTAAGGTTAGAGCTTTCGCAACCATGATAACTACTGTGGTAATCCCAGCTATGAGGGGGTTGGCAACGGCATCTATTGCGGCTGGTGCCGCTCAAATAGGGGTTGGTGCCACCGCCAAGAAATCCTTCTTTTCGAAGGCGGGCTTGGCTGTTCTTGGGAAAGGTTTAGCGAAAGGGGCGCTGAGGCTTACTGGTTATGGGACGGCCATTTGGGCGGCAACTAAGATAATACCGAAGATGGGGAGGGGGCTTAAAAGGCTGCTTGGAATGACAAACAGTGTAGGTGATGCTCAGGCAGTAGCGGCTGCTAGAATGCGAGAGTATCGGCAGGAGATGGAACAAACAAGGCAGCGGGAAGCCGTACTGTATGGCCAATCATCATCAGCAACAAACCAATGGGCGTTCCAACAATTAGAGGCTGGGAGGGTTACTGGGGATCTTACTAATTCACAAAAACATGAACTAGAGGTTCTTGCTGAGCTTAAAGGAGAGCAAGCAGAGGCAGCGGTTTCTGCGGGCCAAATGATTGTGGTTTACCGTGAGTTGCACGGCGTTCAACAAATGATGTTCGCGACCCAAAGGCAAATAGCTGACGCTATGGCTGCTGGTGAAAAAGCAGACGCTACAGATGCACAGTTAGAAGCAGCAGCACAAGCAAACGTTGACCGCATGACCTTCCGTCAACAAATGGAAAACGAGTACTACGATGGTACTGCGAAACAAGTAAGGGAGCTTAGGGTACTATTTGAACAACTCAATCAGCCCACTGCTAGACAAGTAAGGTATAGGGAACAAATCCTTATAGATCAGTACGGTAGCATAGACGCAGCCCAGGTGATGTTGACGTTGTTAGAGCAGCAGGCTGGTGTAGAGTTTGAGAGATTAGAAGCCAACAAGCGCAATTCTGATATTGAACTTGAGAGGGCAAGGGGAAGGCAGCAAGCAGCGAGAGATGCTGCTGTTCTTGAGGAAGAGAGGGCAAGTGACGCTGCTGCTAAAAAGTGGCAAAGTGCTTGGGAAGCTGCCATGAAAGCCGTAGACAAAGCTCACCAAAAAGTATTTGAAAACTGGCAAGACTCTCAAGCTGATGAAGGCGAACAGTCTGTATTAGAATTTCAACGGAGACTAGTAGAATTACAGGCGCTTTACCAAAAAGCTATTGACCTAGTAGGGCAAGCATCAAGAAGGGGGCGGGCACTAACAACTCAATACTACGCAGATATGGCGATGATGGAAGAAACTGTCGCCAATGAATATCGTAAACGTACAGCAGACGCGACCACTGAGTCTATGGATGAGGCTCTTGTGGAATCGTTTGCACACTCCCAGGATGCTGCCAAAGAGAGAATGGAGCAAGCTGTCCATGCTGAGCGTGAAATCTCTCGTGCTGCAATAGAGATTGCAGGCCAGAATGAAGCTGCCGTGGCGACTATCGAAGATGCGTTTAGGGCACGAAGGTCGTTTTTAGAAGGTGAATATCAGCAGCTAATTGTACAGACCAACCGAGAGAGTGCAGAAGAAGCAGGCCAAGTCCTTACAGATCTGTTTCAGTCAGACCTAAACAAGCGCGAACAGATAATCCGATCTTGGAATAGGAAGATAAGTGAGCTTCATTCCTCTGAGGTGCAAACAAGGGTCATGTTCGAGCGCACAATGCTTGAAGAGCTTGCTCAGTATGATCGTGAGCTACGTAGGGAAACTCTCGAATTTGTAGGAAGGGAAACAGAAGCTAACTTGATGGATTTGCAGCGTAAGCTCAGAACAGCATCCGATATACAAAACGACATATTACGAGCGCAATTTGAGGCGGTTGTTTTGGCCCAAATAGCGGAGGAGAAGAAAAAGCTTTGGTTAGAGCAAAACTTTGGGTTTGTTTTAAGTGAGTTAGGCGAGCTTGGGCAAGAGATAGCTTACCAATTCGCAGGGGTATTCAGAGGAATTGCCAGAACCACTGTAAAATTTTGGGAATCAATGGCCCCAGCTATTATAATCGTTTTCCATAAGGCTTTTGGCTTGATGGGCGACGGTGCTAAAAATGTTGCCGCCATGATAAAGCACCATATGGGAGATGCGCTAGAGTCCGTATGGAAATTAGTAAAAGGTCCGCTTGCTAAAGGCTTTAATGTAATTTCTAAGAGCGTCAAAGGGGTAGCCTTTGCCCTAAAGGCGGTAAAGGCTTCAGTGGGGGCCGTAGTGGGTCTTGTAGGGCAAGTCGGGAGTGCTTGGGGTAAAGTTACGGATACCGTTGCTCGCTTTACGGGGCTGAGTGTTGATGTTTTAGGTACCCTTGGTGAAGCTAGGGATCTAATGAAAGAACGCGCTGAACTGCAAGAGCAGATCAATAGCGGAGAATTGACAGGCGATGAGCTAACAGACGCTCAAGCAAGTTTAGCCGCAATGCCAGCATCAACAGGGGCAGCAGCAGCCCAGTTGATAGCTGATCAATTTACAGAGGCTACAAGTTTCTTCAAGGATCTTGCCAGTACTCTACCTGCTATGTTTACTGAGATTATGGCTCAGGTTCCTGTATTTGTAGCTGCAATCGGGGAAACGATTCCAGGCCTGATGGGCGTCCTTGCAAACAATGTTGGTCCGCTAGTAAACGCCTTGCTTGATGGCGTTCTAACGCTTGTTGATGTTCTAATTGACTCTCTTCCAAATGTAATCATTGCTATTACAGACATGATTCCTGGGCTTATAGGGAAGCTTATGGACGCGGCCCCCCGTATCCTTGAGTTTGTATTTGAAGCTATCGCCTACATTATTGGGGAGATTCCAAAGTTTATAGATGTGATTGTAGCCAAGCTGCCAACCCTTATTACATCACTAATGAATGGTCTTGTAGATGTAGTTGTAGCCCTAATGAAAGCGGCTCCAAAGATTCTAAAATCACTAGCCGATGCGTTACCAACCCTACTAGCCCCACTTATGGAAGGCGTAATCGCCATTATTATTGGAATAGCGGAGAACTTAGGGCCACTAATTCTGGCTATAGCAGGTGCCATACCAGACATTTTTGCTGCAATCATCAATGTACTCCCTCAGCTTGCGTTTGCTGTAATCAAAGTGCTTCCACAGATCTTCATGGCTATCGTTCAACTACTTCCTGTAATTTGGACCGCTTTGTGGATAATGATCCCAAGGTTCTTTGCAGTTGTTGGCGAACACTTCAAAGGATTGTTGACTGGTGTTTATGATTCCATAAAATCTTGGTTCGCCAATATTGATCTTGGTGTTCTGGCGACTGCGCTAAAAGATGCTGTGTGGGATGGCTTGCGGCAAATGGTTGTGTTCTTTAGGGACGTAATCAAAGAAATAGTAAGCCTGGGTATGGCGAATACAGAGACATTCGGGGATACACCGAGGGTTATGCTTGCTGGTCAAAGCGGCGCATTGACGAAGTTCGCCCCTGGAGATCTCTTCTTAGCAGCAAAGACACCAGAAAATTTGATGAAGCAAATGGCGGCTTCATTTGGTTCAGTTGGGGTAGGAACCCCTTCAGCCCCACAAATGGATTTGAGTTCAATCCCAGCCATGGTTAGCTCACTTGGAAGTGCCGTCCTTACATCTGGTAGTTCTGGCGGTGGTGGAGACTTAAGGGTTACAGTAGTTGCAGAAGGTAAAACATTAGACGATGTGCTTTATACCGCTGGAAAGCGTGGGCACACACCATCACTTAAGCAAGATTTACGAAGAGCGTCTGGAGCCACTGTTGGCTTAGATCGCGGTCGTTTTTCTAGCCAAAGCTAAGGGGTAAAGATGGCTTGGGTTTGGCATCATGGGTTTGAGACTGGTTTAGCTTACACAGGCTACAAAAACAGTATTTCCACAAGCGGGGCTTACGGGGCTTCTGGCTGGATAGTAATTGACGATGGGTCTAGTAACTATCCTGACTTTGCAAGCACGACTGTACACCCTTCTGGCAGTGCTACAGGCGGTGCTGAGAGTGCTTACGCCCTTAAGCTTGATAGGGTAGGGCAGAAAGCTGGGCCAATGTCACTACGCTCAAGCGTTTCTGGAACTGCACAGGACTTTTCGGGTATATCGGTTTCTTTCGCTTTTAGGGCAGAAGGGACGGTAAGCTCATCAGGTGACCCATTAGCTGTAATTAGAAGGCTGGCAGGTGGCGCATCACAAGGGTTTTCTATCCCGCCTATAGCTAGCACAGGAGACTTTTCATTAGGTTTATCCTTAGCAACTAATGGTTCAGCCCCAATATCTAAAACTATCCCAACACCCTTAAATTCAAATACTTGGTACTGGATTACTGTTGGTGCATATAGTCATGGTGGGAACAAATACTATAGGCTGTATATCAATGGTGTATTAGAGGTACAGACTTCATCATCTGGCTCAGGTATAACTTGGAGTACCTTTGAATTTGGTTCTCCAGGCGTAGCATCTGTACAGGATTTCTTTTTTGATGACGTTGTTGTTTATAATAAACCTGAGATCTTCTCCGACTTAGACGCAACAAACACAGACCCTTGCAACCAACCACACCATATTTTTGGACTTCCAACTGCAAGGGTTGTAGATCGCGGAAATTTTTCTACTGATTCAGGTTCGATAGTTGAAAGCGATCTGCTAACTACGCTTCAAACGAAAAACCTGACTACTTACCTGAAAGTAACAACCGCTACAGCCAAAACGCTAAAGCTAAACGTAAAGTCTGCTTCCGCTGTAATTAACACAGAATATATACCACCAACTATCGTGGCTGTATCAGCTTCTGTACCGCTTCAGATGGATGGGGGGGGCACTGCTGAGTGTGGTGTTGTCCTTTTACGTGATGGTGTTCAAAAATCCGCCACTGGTATTTATGGCGCATCAACTCGCACTGAAGGCTACGGGGGCACTGCAACTTTCGACGACGGCGTGCTGATGCAAGTGCCTGCGTATGGGGCAGGTTTTAGCGCAAGCGATGTTATTGAGCTTGCCGATATTGATCATGCAAACTTAACTTTAGAAATCACAGTGGCACCGTCAAGCGCCTTTACTCCTCCTAGGTTGTATTTTGCACTTGTAGAAGTCCTTTGGAGTAAGAAACGGAGGGCAACCAAGGCGTCTACTAGGACAGATGTAGCACCTAAAACTGCGTTGATTTTCCAAGACCCAGAGTTACTGAAAGACAATAAGGACGATACTACTGCAACTGTTGGGTATAGCTTTACGCAGAGAAGCCCCTTAGCAGGAATTACCTCCCCTTCCTCTTCTAATGATGGCAGTATGCTTGCTTTTTTGCAGGGAGACTGGAACGAGGACAAAGGAGAAATCAACGCCAGAATACCACAAGATATAAACTTGCAGGTATGCCAAAGTGGAGGGATGCTAAGTGGTTCTGAATGGATGTGGGGTTACAAGCAATTCCCAGAGACACCAGAATCTACTAACTACATGGGCTACAGCGATCCAAAGCTTCCTTGGGTCACTTATGAACCATTTTCGAACGGCACAGCTACTCTTGGTGCAGGTGGTGGTGTAGGTGAATTTTTAGAGGTTGCATACTCTAGTAAATTTGATCGCGTGCTGTTCTTTAGGCTTAGGGCTGGACAGTTTGAAATAGCTTACAAAAACAACAGCATGTATGGAACTTACGACAGCGGGTACGAAACCATATTCAGCTACGCAAAACTTAGTCAAGACACTGCTGGGCACCTAAATACATCTGGTACTAATGTCACCAACTATATGCGTGACCTAACTACTGGCAATTGGGGTTTTAGTATTGTAGAAACTGATGATGGTATAATGCACCTGTTCATTGGGTACACAACACCGAAACACAGCCCCCTGACGGCTGTCGGCACTTTGGATGCTTCTGATATTGCAAGGTACACCTCAGATGATGGTGGACTGAATTGGATGTTTGAAGAAGATGGTATCTTGGAGAAGTATTATGAAGGACCAACCCTCAGTGACTTTTTCCAAGTAGCCGTATCTGGGAACTGGTTTTACATGGGGCTTATGGAGCTTAATATCTCCGAGAGAACAAGGGGGTTCTACTCCCTAATCTCCAGCAACCAAGGCGCATCTTGGGTTCAAGGGTATCCAGCAGACTCCGCTACTGGCGCAGACGATCCGAATATACAAATACGTGAAAAACAAGGTTACCCAGGGAACCTGGCTAGTTCTGCCGTAGCAGATGGAGATGCCGTGTTTAGTATTTGCGGTTCACCAACGGGTGATGGGACATTCATCGTATACGCGGGGTATTGGGGATCATCGCCCGACCTAACGGTTGGTAGTAGGGTCGTACAGGTATTTACTGCTTACAGGACTGGTAAGTTACAAGCGGTAACGACAGGGTCTGTTTACCTTGGTACTCAATATTCATATTACAACACCCTCTACACACCCCAATCCATGTGCGCGGTAGCTGGGCCATCAGACGTATTCGTGTTTGCAAACGGCTACTTGGAAGGGTTTGACGCTTCTTCTGGCATAGTGACCGATATGGGTTGGGTAGGTTCTACTTCAAGAATAATACCAATCAATAAGATCGAAGACATTTCGATCTTTGGTAATGATGGGACTTCTCCATACTATATCAATAGGCGAACAGAAGGTTCTTGGTCTGCTTACTCTGGCAGAGAGCAAAGGGATTATCTTGGGATGATGGGTAGCCAAGCCTACACCCCTTCGTTCATTCGCGGAGTATGGGCTGGAGATCGCATCATTACAGCCCATAGGGCGTATGGCCCAACCGATACAAATACAGCCCTAGAAGGGACAAGGGTTCAAGAGTGGGGGGGGTGGTCTTATAAGCCAATTAGATCTGAAAACCCTTGGGCAAGCCCTTTCCCTAACGGTATGGCGTGTGCTTATTGGAACGCCTCTATGGGGTGCCCTAATGGCTCGGCAACATCGGCAACGATGCCTGTCAGCGCCAGCCGTTTTTGGTCAAGTCAGCGAGTCTCTTCTGGTTCAGGTGCAGCAACTATTGAGATTGATAATGAGGACTTACTTCTTGAGATCACTAGCGACCTAGACAATGTTAATAACAGATCCAACCTGAATAAGGTTTTCCCTGCAAATTCGACAGCAGGTATAACCCAAAGTATAGGAAGCAGGGGGCTTATTGCATGGACTGTCAATTTAGATCAAATGCAAGATGGTTTATCACCAGCAAGCCCAACATGGACAGCAACCACTAGCTATACTTCTGCTTTGGCAGATAATGGCCCCATCACTGGAGTGTCTGCTCGTATTGTAAACAGCTTCAACGGTACTGTAGGTGCTACCCGCCAAGCAGTCGTTACTGTGGACATGGTTAGAAGCGGAAGCAACTTTGTATTCCACGTTTACGATAGTGTAGCTGGTACCTCTTTGTGCGCTATTACTAAGGGTACGTACAACTCGACAATGGATTGTAGGCTGTCACTATATGATGATCGTCACCGTAATAGTGCTGCTGGAACAACCAACCAATACTGTGAGCTAAGTGTTGGCCTTCATGGAGTTCGGTACCCGCAATGGGTTTCGTCAGGAATGCTGACCTTGTCTTACGAAACAATGTCTAACAATGTAACAGAGCAAGAGGCCGTATGGTTTGGAAACTTGGGCATTGGGCCAACCCCAACTGGTAGTTCTACACCAGTAGTTTCTGAGTGGTCACAATTCATAGTATCTAGGCTGAACCAAGGAGGTTCATTAAGCCAGGTTGATTGGAATCAAACTACCAACAATAGGGGCTTCCCATGCACTCCTTATGGGCAGGACTTAGCCCAAGGTATTTCTGCAAGGTGGGGTGGCGATTCTGCAATGGCAAGGGATAACTTTGTTGGAAATATAGAGTTCCAATATGGAATAAATAAGCTACCACTTGCTTCTAAAAGGTTTGAATGGCGATCTAATAACTTAGGTTCTGGTGCGACTGAAACATTAGCTTGGCGTGCTGGAAATGCAGACGATGATGGCTATGTCCATAGCTTTTCACACAGGGCTTTTAGTGTCTGGGGGGCAAACACAAGGCTCCTTACCTTGAACTACCAATACCCAGGAGCAAGCACCACTATTTCTATAGATCTTTTAGAACACACAAGCTCTATAGTTAGCCTTGGCGATACGGGTGCTACGGCAACAATGAATTCCAAGCAGTCATTTCAGGTTCCTAATAATGATGCTCGTGCTTGGCGAGAAAATGAACTGGCTGGAAAATATGTTGATATCGAGGCATTAGACGGAAACAAACGATCATACATAATATCTGGCAACAGGGGTAACCTAGTGTCCATTACTGGACTCAATACCCTGATGCAAAATGTTATTTCCCCGCTTTCTACCTTGTTTATTTACAGTGGAAACAAAACAGTATTCTTTGCAGAAGATATGGAATACAACCAAATGTCATTAGCAATGACGGCAGGGGGGACTAACTCTACCAACCCAAATCCCCCAGAAGGTTATTTCAAGATAAGTAACATTGTAGCTGGTATGACTTTACCTTTCTCTGTTCCTTTAGATTGGAATTCTAGCCTTTCAGAAAAGGGTAATGTTTCTGTTTATACAGCTACTAGCGGCGTGCGGTCTGCTTATAAACAGGGTTCTCCAAGGAAAACTTTTTCTGGGCAAATAAGAGGCGATACAGAAGAGTGGCGCACTAGCCTCAGATCTATGGTCAACAAGATCTCTGAATACAGCAAAAACCCTTTAGTGTTGTGTTTGGATACGTCGTCACCAAGTGATGACAATACGATCTATTGCAGGTTCACTGCTGATACTAGTGATAAAAATGTTGGGTGGGCTTACAGCGAAGTTTCTAACAAATGGTACCAAGTGGGAGATACCACGGTTAAATTTGAAGAGGAAATTTAGGTGGCTACAAACCTATATACAGACCACCCAGCTTTTAGGGCTTGGGATAAAGATAGGCTTGGCGGCAATATGCTGGTCAGTGATTATTGGTCAGATTACTTACGGGTTGATCCAGATCTATCTCAATTAGTGATGTGTATAGAGGTTGTCTTTGGTGTAGACAAGCGTGTTTTTATATCCAGTAAGGAGTGCAATACGTTGTCTGCGGCAACTGGATTAGAATACAATTACTTACCTGTAATATCTGATGAGCCATCTATTTCTAATAGTGTTGATATTGGGAGTGGGAATAGTTCTGCACGCAGTTTTACCTTCAATCTACCTAATGAACTTGTAGATGCTGCATCACTAATATCTAAAGGGCGTATGCTTGCTGGAGTAGCTGAGGTTTCACTACAGTATGGTGGTGGCAACTACGACAATAGACTAGTTCTTATGCGTGGTGAAATGGATAATGGCGTTAACTTTTTCCCTAGTGATGGCGGCACTATCGAATTCAGCATTACTGATCCAAAAGAGTCAATGGACTTATCATTACCTCCTTACATTGTAGACAATGTGGCTTTTAGAAGCGCCCCTCCTGAGTCTATAGGGCGAAGATATCCCATCATAGCTAACAGCTACGAATGGGTTCCTTGTATTTGGGTTTACGGATCGGCAACTTCCCAAAAACTTATGGTAGGAGTTGGCACCCTCCAAGTAGACAGCACAGGTTCAGATAGCATTTATGTTGATGGTATAGCTTATGGTACAGGAGACATTACTTACGGTTGGTCTGTTTTTTATGGAACAGACGGTAAGGGTGTAGCTTACACGGGCATTACCCTGACCAACAACCCGTCTACAGAATACACTGAGGCCGTATACGTGAAGGTATCACGAGGGGCTTCCAGCCAAAATCCAATAAGCCAAGCACTGTACTTCCTTGAAGAATTCTCTGCCTTTGGAAAAACTAGCATCAATTACCAATCGTTTTCCTTAGCTAATAGTAAAGCAGCTTCATTGAGGTCTACAACATTAGTAAACTCTGGCAATAGCAACGACTCTACAACCCTTTCCTTTATAGAGAGTGGTTTGCTTAGCTGCTTCCCAATGATTTCTATGGCTTGGATGCTCGGTGGGTATGGCCCTGTTTATATAGATAGAAAGAGTACTAAGGTTGGGTTCGTGCTTGATGCTCAGTCTTACCCTGTGATGGGAAGAGCAACAGCAGTGCAAGAAACCGCAAAAAACAGATCTTATAATAGCTTCACTCTTGAGTATAAATTCAATGCAATGGAGAATATATACGAGGGTGTTGTTTTGGCTGACCACACGAACAATGCTCTTTGCAATGTTAGCGCTCAAAACATTGGGATGCGCCAACACTCCACTATCCAATGCCCGTATATAAACGATGATCAGACTGCTGGGCTAGTTATGGATTGGCTGGTTTCTCATTTGAGTTTACCGTCTTACTATGTTGAGTATGAATGTATTTCTAGTGCAATGTTCTCTGTATCTTTAGGGGACAATATTTCATTAACTGATAATGAATTTGGCTGGGAAAACGTGTCTGCAACAATAGTTTCTATTACTTACCAATCAGGGCGTGTCGTTTTAGGCGCTCGTATCTGGTCACCGTATTATGAAAAGTTAGACGGTGACATTTCAACTTACTCAATAGCGTAGCGCGTATAATATGGCGGCTGAAAAAGAAAGACTAGTCTTGCTAAATCGGGCGCGACACGCCCCGAAGTTGCGGGATGACGTCACAAGCGCAACCCCAAACGGCTATGTCTTAAAATGGGATCAGTCTACCCTTTCTTGGTACGCAGATTCCGACTCAGATGGTAGCGTAAACTCAGTTGTTGGAACTGCTAACCAAATCACAGCTTCTACTGTCAGTGAAGTTGTAACAATCGGTTTAGATCCAGACATACAAACCCAAAGCATGAGTTTGTCTGGAAATATTAGTGTTTCTGGTAAACAGATCGCAGGGTACACAACCCCAGGAGACTACCCATATTCTGTTAGCGTGACGGACTACATCGTAACCGTCGATACTGGATCGACAGCTAAAACTATAACGCTCCCTACAGCCTCATCGGCAGGAGAAGGGAGGATAATACACTTTGTAGACCAGTTACCAGGAGGGGGTGGCGCTGGTGTAAATAAGATTACGATCAACTCTGCCGACCCAACAGGAAGCGGCGGTATTGGGATAGCTGGAGCTAACAGTAAAATCATAGAAACTAATGGCGGGTTTCTTTGCCTTGTAAGCAATGGTCGCTCTACTGCCACAGGTGGCGGTTGGTTGATTATTAGCGCCAAACTCAGCAATTACGCTTTATTTGAAATTGAGAATGATCTTAGTAGCCAAGTGAACGGTATACAGACTATATTCAATACATCTCAAAGTTATAAAACTGGAAGCTTAGTGGTATATTTCAATGGAATGAGGCAAAGAACGGGTGAGGGGAAAGAGATTTCAGAGACAACCTCTAGCTCATTTACAACTTCTTTTGGTGAAGCGGCCCCTGCGGGTTCGGTCATCGTTGCTGTCTACGAAGCGCTTTAACTAAGTTATTTCATTTTAACAGTTTCAATATTGGACTTCGTCTGATATTGATCACCGCAGTTTGCGACGGGGGTTGCAAACTGTTCCTAATAAACCCCACTACGGAGTACATAATGGCCCTTCAATTCGTAACCTCGCAGATCAAAGATCTTGCGGTATCTAATGGTAAGATTGCTAATAATGCAGTCAACGCCTCAAAAATGGATCTGACAGCATCCTATAACTTTACAAGCGGTACTCTGACAGTAGGGACACCTTCTGCTGATTCTGAAGTAGCGAACAAAGCCTATGTTGATGCAATCGCACAAGGTCTTCACTGGAAAGACTCTGTAGCTTGTGTTGCTGCTGGTAACATTACGCTATCTGGCACACAGACTATTGATGGCATTTCTGCTGGTGTTGGTGATCGCGTCCTTGTAAAAGGACAGACTGCTGGTGCAGCAAACGGTATCTATGTTGTCGCTGCTGGCGCATGGTCGCGTTCCACAGACATGGATGCAGCGGCAGAGTTCCCTGGAGCGGCAATGTTTGTCCGCGCTGGTACAGCAAACGCTGACTCTGGTTGGGTTTGTACTAACGACACGGTAAATGTTGGCGTAACTTCTGTAACTTTTGCACAGTTCTCTGGGGCTGGACAGATTGTTGCTGGCGCTGGACTTGCTAAATCAGGAAACACTCTTAGCGTCAATGTTGATGGCTCATCATTGGAAATTGATGGAGATAATCTTCGAGTAAAGGCAAGCGGAATTACTTCTGCTATGATTCTTGACGGAACTGTTGTCAATGCTGACATCAACGCTTCTGCTGCTATTGCTTACAGCAAGCTGTCGT
>Ga0302118_10000074_pt1 | contig 37830 bp, 48 predicted proteins | sample AG5_331_MG_FD_203126 | JGI IMG/M metagenome (GOLD analysis project Ga0302118, IMG submission 203126) | Marine microbial communities from Western Arctic Ocean, Canada - AG5_33.1 | ecosystem: Environmental > Aquatic > Marine > Oceanic | place: Canada: Western Arctic Ocean | collected 2017-10-01 | reverse complement strand
ATGTTTCAGATCTACTTACTTCGGACTCACCCACGATTTTCCTCAACCGATTGGTCTCTGTACTTCTCGCAGTCGCTACGTTACCCCTTTGGGAGGAGTTATTCCGTCACACCGACCTCTCTCCGTCAAGAGAGGAAAAATATTTTAGATTTTTTTTAGTCTAGCTATAAGCTCAAAAGTTTTAGTCTTAGGTATTTCCTTGATTGAATTAATAGACTCTGCTTTTTTAAAGCCTTCTTCTAGGAGGCGAGATTTGATCATGTCAAAAGATACTCCTTTTGTGTCCATAACTTTTTCTAGCAAGGTAGCGGGATTGGAGTCCGTTCTTGAACTGGAAGGTTTTTGAGCAAGGCTTGACTGCTTTTGCCCTCCTCCCATTTCTTCTTGACCTACAATATTAATTCTAAGAAAATTCCTTACACACCGAACAAAGGCTCTGTTTTCTGCCGTTGCAGCTAAGAAGTTACAGGCAAAGCTGTACGTATTCTCTTGGTGAGCGTCCGCTAGGGCGGTGAATGAAGATGGAAGATTGTTGGTTTCGTAGTTAGGCAGCCAATCAATAGTACAGCCAGTCGCAAAGTACTCTTGGCTTGCGGCCACTACATTGTAGCTTACCTTGCTGAAGCCTCTAATTTGAGCTAGCTCTTTAATGCCCCCTAGTAATATTAGGAGATCTTTATCTTCCAGTTGCGACGTATCTGTTTCGTTTGTCCTCTGTTTGTTGGCGACTAGATAATTCGTTCTAACCATTTTCCTCCAGTCGACGGAACCGTCTTTATTGAAGACATAGTCGATAGGGGGATTAGCGAGAAGGCCTTTTTCGTCCCTTTCAAACTCTTGATTTGTAGACATATACTAATAATACCTTAAACTGGCTGGTTAGTCAAGGGTAAATTTTGATCTTCTGTTATCCAGAAGAAATCCATTTCGTTCCAGAAGTCTTTTTTGTTGATGATCGGTATCGGGTCTGCGTTGAAGCTTTCTATTTGGACATTGTCAAAGTAGGCGGCTTTCCCGGGGAAGATCTTGTCTTCTTCTATAACAAACTTGCGACTTCTGAATTTTAGATTTTTCACGTCATGTTCTTCGTGCTTATATATTGAATCCTTACTCTTTTTTTCTAGTGTTGATATTGGTTTATCTAAATTTAACAAATCATACTTAAGTTTTTTTAAAAGATCTCCTTCTAAGTTAGTATAAACTGAGTTTTTAATATTCTCTCTGTCTAGAGATCTGGGGAACTCAACATTAAAGGAGCCATCTTCTACTAAATAAATAACTTGATCTATTAAGGGTTTTACTTCTATTAACTTGTTTATAGATATAGGTTTATTCGTAACGATCAAACCGGGGTTAGACTTTAGTTGCTCCACCATGACTTCTTCATTAAAATGATAGTCCATTCTTATGACGTGTCTGTCTTTTGGCGCTTTTTGACTGAATTTTGCCACTGCGGAGGGTACGACTTCTAGGAATTCCATATTCCATTTATCCCCTATATGCACTGTCTTGTGTTTTATTTTAGTTTCTATGCCTAGCATTTTAAAGATAGAGTAAGCTATCTTCTCTGGCTCTATTGTATTAATAGTTTTAGGCTTTTCTTCCATAGCGAAAGAATGCTTGTCTCCTTTTCTGTCTGATTCTAGAAGTATTGTGTCAGATTTTTTAGACCAGTATGGGCCGCAGTTCTGAATAGGGCTGTGAGAGTAAAGGCTTATTATCTTTTTGTCGTATGCTGACGCAATGTGAGTAGCAAAGGAGTCTGATCCGAGGTGCATTACTCCTCTTTTTATTAGGTAAGCTGCCTGAGCTATGGAAGTCTTGCCTCTCATATCAATGCATCCCTCGTAGGTTGGGTCAGATTTTTCCCCTAGTAAGACTAGTTTTATTTTTAGTTGGTTTAAAGGTGGGATGGCCATAGATAGGACCTCTTTCCAATAATCATAGTTCTTTGAGGGCTTAGAGAAGGGGGAAAAAGTGATGTACCTGTCCGTTGGTAAGGGGCAGTACTTGTCTCTTATTTTTGATCTTCCAATTTTCGCTCCGCAAGATAGGGCGTATTGTTCTACTAAATGCATAATTGAGTCTAAGCGAGATTTAGGGCTATCTTATCCTTACCATTGTGTTGGTAATTAAAGACTCTCTGTGTGCCAATATGGGGCAGCATGGCTACCTCAAAGAAGCCTTTGTGTTTACCTTTGCCTTCCAGCCAGAGTAGGTCATCCATTTTTTGATTATAAGGGATTACTTTATGTATGTTTTCGTTGCCTTCTAAAATCTCAAAATAATTAGGATTTGTCGCAAAATAAATGTTATAGTCTGGGCTTGGGTATGTTTTAGCTAGAGAGTCTAATATAGCTGTAGACAAGAACACGTCTCCTATGCTTCCGGGCATGACAACTAGCACTCGTTTCCCTTCGTCGTTTTTATCTAGGTAGTCCTCTATTTGAAAAGGGATATTTTGTTCGTTCTCTTCTAGGGCTTTTTTTCTAAAAAAGTCTTCTATGTTTTTTCTGGGTATCTTGTTTGCTATTTGGTTCATCCAGTATTTATGCCCGTCGTTCCCTTTATCAACTTGCATATTTAGGATGTTCTTGTATATGCAAATTAGCCATTCAGAGTCGTCCTGAATCTTTGGAATTTCTGCGTCGGGCTTTCGGGGTTTCCAGTCTAGACTGTCAAAGTCAAAACTAGAATAAGGGGCGCTATCTATAAACTTTTCTAAAAACTTGCCTGTCACTTCTGTTGAGAACTTACTGATGGCCCATTTTCTAGCCTGCTTTCCTTTTCTAAGCCTCTCTTCTGGCAGCATATGAAACACTTTATCTAAATTTTCAGCTATAGAGCTTGGAAGCGTCGAGGCTTTTCTGAATTGAGTTCCGTGTTCTCTGTATTCAGCCCACTTAAGGGGTAGTGACTCTGACCCTTTTTCGCAGCTCTCTTCTCCGCAGCTATAGTCAGTAACCAAAGTGATAAGCTCTGTAAACTTAGCTTCTTGAATAGGAATTTCTTGCCCTCCGCTGGTAAACGGGTGACAATAGACATCCATTAGGTTATATACTTCGTTAAGCTGAGCCTCTTCTACGCCAATGGTGACGTGGCATGTAACTTGAGATTCTTTTTCTTGACACGCTTCACACTGTAGCCCGTGCCCAGAGTAGGGCTTAACCCAATAACCTTTGCATTTTTTGCAAATATAAGTGGTTAGTATTTCGGATTTGGGTACATTGTATTCGTCGCATAGTTTGTGTATGTTCCAGCCCTCTTTCCAGTGAGTGTGCAATAGTAGATAACTCTTTTGATTAGGAACTGATACTTCTTTCCATTTGGCGTAACCTTCTATAAGATTGGGGACAGACTTTCTTAATTGATTCCTAAACACAAAACCAATAACAAAAGCATCTTCTTCTATGTTGAATTTTTTTCTTAACTCTAGTCTTTTTTTATTTGTAAGCCTATAGAAGTCTTTGTGGTTGATTGCCCCGTGAAGGGTTTTTACATGGCTTTGACCTAATCTTTTAAACTCTTTTTCAGCAAAATTACTCCAAACCCAAAAGTTTTTTATTTTAGGGGCTATTTTTACTGCGTTAGGGTAAATAGGCAGAGAGTCTATAGTTGTCCATATAGCCGAAGTTATCTTGTCGTACCAGTCTCTTTTCGTGAACGACTCTACTCCCCATATATCTTGAACCGCTATAAAGACGTCTGGTTGGACTTTCTTAATTGTTTCGTTTATGAAATACCCTCCGTAGTTAACCTCTCTACCTAGCTCTGGGTCTTGGTTGAGTTTGACTAGAAGGCTCTTATCTTTAGGCATAGTGCCTATGCATTCCCAAGGAGGTCTATCTAGGGAGGGTTCCCCTTTAGTTGTTCCGCAACAATAGTGGAAGATCTCATACTTGCCTGTGCTGTACAGATAAGAGAGAACTTCTTTGGCGTTTCTTCCGAAGCCTGTCTTGGCTAGAGAGGAATCACTTTGAAATAAAAGCTTCTTCTTTTTCAAATTAGAAAAATTTTACCAAACAACGTCTTCGTCCGAGTCCTCTGCCTGTGGCTTAGCTGCTGCCTGTGGTTTGTTGTAGCTATTCTTTTTTCCTCCGCTTAGGGAGGCTTGAACCTCGTCAAAAGAAGCTTGAAAGATTGCGCTCATAGAGAAGATAAAGTACCTCTTAAGGACTTCTGCTTCTCCATATCTAAAGCCCATCGAGAAAGTGGATTTGTTTTCTGAATCTTCTTTAGAGTCGGCTGTTACTCTAAAGTTGTATCCTTCGTTGCCACCTTGGGAGTACGGAGAGAAATTCATCTTAGTGGCTCTCGTCTGGGTTCCGTGATAAGCGGACCAATCTGTCTTTGTCTCAATAGCGTTAATTAGAGCTCCTAGCTCCATCGTGCTAAGCTTAGTGATACATTTATTATCGGCGTCAAACCTGCCTGTCTTTGTTTTGTCGTCCCAGCTTTTTTGCTTAATTAAGCTGGCGTACACGGACTTGTCTTTAGGGTTAACAGAAAAAGAACACGCTGTTCCTGACACCTTGGCGTTTGCTTTATAGAACTGAATCATACTTCACTAAGTATACCCTCGTCTTGTAGGTTTGTCAACAAAAAACTGCTCATTTCTGAGCAGTTTAAAAGAAGCTAGAATTAGGGCTCTGCTTGTCTATTTAATCTCGACAGTCTTGTTCTTGTCTTTTTCTTTTTTACTAATTGCGATACTCAGCATACCGTTTTCCATTTTTGCTTCTAAGGTCTCTGGGTCTGCTTTAGTCGGAATACTAAAACTCTTTTTGTATTCAACTTCTCTTAATGCGGAGGTGCCTTCGGCGTGTACGCTGACGTAGTTATCTACTACATTTACCTTTACGTCTTTCTTGGTTAGACCCGCTAGAGCTAGAAAAAGGGAATACCCGTCTTCTGTCTCGTTAAAGTGGGTATTGTTGTCCGAGCTCCAGCCTTTCCAAGAGTTAGCCCAGTCTTCATAGTCGCTCCCCATGCTATCGTTTACATAATCGAAGAGGTTTGATACGTTCCTCAGTCCCATATTTGCTAATGTTATAGTGCTCATAATAATAAAATATATAGCAGAAAACGTGCCAATTAGAAAAATGGTATTTTTGCTAAGGTTTTAGCCGTTTAAAGTATAGTCTTTTAGGGCGGATGTCCCGGTCGGTGTCTCAGTAAGTGAGTCTTTATGTCTCTGTAGGGTCGCGTAGTTGTCCTCGGCGGCCGACAGCTTTGATATATACTTATCCAATTCTGTTATCAGGTCGGAGTGCTCCCCTATTCCTACGCTCTTATTCATGTAGACTTTAAGGGTAGCTAAGCACTCTTCGATTTCTGCTTCGTATCTCTTCGTTAACGCTTTATAAAACATAATTATTTTCTTTCTTTATACCAATCAGCAAACTCTTTTACATAAGGGTAGAGAGTGTCTTTTATTTTTTTCTCATTAAGGTTTTCAATATGGGGCCATTCAATGCAATAGTCCGCTTTCTCTAGTAGCCTAGGGTCGTTTCTTGTTTCTTCCTTGTTAGGTGGGGAGAAGTAAATTCTTTTGACATGTGTTCCGGCGGTCTCTAGTTCGCAATATTTTCTTATGTGGACAAGGACTCCTTTGTTTTCCTTTTTGAGCCAGTCTACTTCGTCTCCCTTGTATTCTGAATATCTAACGTCGGTGACTACGGGGGTGTGATTGGTTGCGTCAACCTTCTTCTGGGCCTTGCCTGTCCAATAGCGGCCTCTGGATTCGTATCTTTTTATCCCTCCGTAAAAAACAAGGAAGTCTCTCACTTTGTTCTTTTCTTTGAGGGCGCAGTTTAGAATATCTATTCCATATTCTTGCAGGATAAAACCCCTTACCTCTTCTTTAAGGGGGTCGGCTAATGCTATTCTCGTGCCTTTAATTTCTTTTAAAAGCATCCGACAAAATAGGTCTTTTCCAGACCCCGCTATTCCGCTAAGTCCAATCATAATTTAGAGTGTAGTTTAGATAGTCTGCTTCCGCAAAAATGCAAAGAGGCTAAAAGAAGGCCAAGGCAGAACTTAAAAGGGCTAAGTATTGGGTGGGTGGTGTTTTTCATCTTCTCGTTAAAGCTATCTGCTATTTCTTTTGCTTTCGCTTTCGCTTTCTTTCTTGTTTCTTGATCTACTTCTTCTACTTCGTTCAGATCAACGGAAACTAAGTCTCCTTTCCTAAATAAAGCGTCGAAAGATACCCAATAGTCTTTGCTTTTACCTTCGAAAACGTTGTAGAAGTGGACAGATTTTGTCCTGTCTTCCTTTTTTATTCCTTTGTGCTCCTCTTTAAAGTACCCCCCCATTGAGTGGTCATCGTCTCTGACAAAAAGAGGTTCGCTTTCATGGAAGAACAGCTCTCCCTTTGTAGATACAGACCAAGTATCCATGGTTTTAGATAAGTCTGTCGTCTGAAACTCCGTTTCAGACATATCAACTTCTTTTATTTCCTTGGGCAGCCCTTCTCTGGGAAGCTCTGCTTCGAATAGAATGTGATCAAACATAGGGACTTGTTTAGGGTAGTCTATTTCTTTCATTACAAAGATCTTATGTTAAACACACTTACAGCTTGAGAGGTAGACTCCCTGCCTTTACGTACAGAGAAGTTTTCGGTATCTATTACGTCAACGACTCTGCCTACCCAGCTAGCATTTCCTTCGAGGACTCTTACTGATTTATCTATCATTCTCTTATGTATTTCGAGAATCTTATCGGGGTCTGTGTCTGTTATCATATAATTATGTTTCTATTTGTTTTTTCGAATATAATATTAATACCGTCTGACTTACAGCCTTCTAAAAGATGTTTTCTAAGAAGCTTAACCTCTTTATTGTCAAACTCTTTGATTAGTTTAAAAGCTTCCCGCTCGGCTATCTTTCTTAAACTATCCTTCGCGGAGCTACAACAACTTCCAGAAGTTTGGCACTTATTTAAAACCTCTTTCAGCTGAGGTATATCTAATAGTACCAGAGGCTTAGACAAAAGTAAAGAACAAAATTCACTGCAGATTTCAACGACTATTAATTTTGACATTTTTTAAAAATAAAATAAAATAACAAAGTGAAGATATAACCGACAAATATTAAAAGAATGTTCTGCGTCGCTACTACAGTGCAAAACATTGATATCCAAAAGCCAAGGCAGTAAGGGCAAGAAAATAATTTATTAATAAAAGTGGGATTTTCAAAATAAGAGAACTCTAGTAATTTAATTTCAGGGTTTTCAAATAGTTTTTTCTCATACTCTTTTACAAATTCTTTCTCTATCTTGAGAATCTTTAAATAGTCGAGAAGGAAGCTGGTATCAAACCATAAGACCATGATACCGCAAGCAGACAGCGAGCCTGTTATTAAGTTAATTACCTGTGCTTCCAAAGCCTCCATCGGATCGAATTGAGCTTTCTAGTTCTTCTACCTTAACCCAATCTATTGTATTACACTGTTCGAGTATCAGTTGAGCTACCCTTTCTCCTTTTTTATAAAAAAAATGTTCGTTAGAAAGGTTTTGCAGGACTACTCCAACTTCTCCCCTGTAGCCTGCGTCCACAACTCCTGCTAGCACGTCGATACCGTTTTTTACTGCGAGCCCTGACCTTGGGGCAATCCTTCCATAGTAAGGTGGAGGGATAGCCATAGATATCCCCGTGCTTACTACTTTTCTGCCGCCCGCCGGAATAGTTCCGCTTCCTGTTGAATACAGATCATATCCGGCGTCCAAATCCGTTGCTCTAGTCGGCGTCGTTGCTGACTCTTTTAATTTTTTGATATATACGGAGATCATTATTGTGTTGTGTTAAATTTATTCCAAACTCTGAGGCTAAACCTATAGCCGTTTTATCAAGCTCGTAAGTTTTGACGTAAAATACTTGTTTTATTCCGTACGAGGCTATGTTTTTAATGCATTCTCCACAAGGCATAAGGGTAACAAACATCCTATCTGCTTCTTGTGGTTTTATGTTCTTTAGTGCGTTAGTCTCTGCATGAATAACCCTCTTCCTTCTATCGTCCCTATTTGACCAGTTTATATTTATGCCGGGAGGTGCTCCGTTGTAACCTAGGGATGCTACGCTATTATCTGGTCTAAAAAGACAGCAACCCACCTGAATGAACGGATCTTCACTTCTTAAAGCTGCTGTTTTCGCTAGCTCTATGCCATAATCCATCCAACTAAGCCTGTCCATTCTTAAAGTTTAAAAAAAACTTGACAGAAAGTCAAGTAAAATTTATAATATAAAAAGTGTGATGAACGGTTTAAGCGAAAGCGAGTCTGGTAACTCCTAAGAGACCAACAACCCCGAAGGGGCTTCTCGAACCTTATAAGGTACGCTACAAGCGGGTGCAGGCGGCGTATGAGAGAAGTAACCATTTAAAAAAAGTTCTACCGTTCTTAGTCATGCTTTATATAGGCTGTGAAAGTCATTAGCTAGGCTCGTATGTGCGGGCCGAAGAGGAGAAAGTCCCTGCGAATAGAACTAAAGTGGAAGCGAAAGCGTCCTTTTGCAGTTGTTTTAGGTGTTTTGTAAGTTGGGTGAGCTGTGCCATCCCATAAAAGAACGTGCCGATTCCGCTTGCGGAATCCTCTTTGTTAAATTTTAATATAAATGAATAACTTCTATTTAGAAATAAAAGAAATACAAGGGAAAGATTGTGACGCCTCCTTATCCAAGGTGATAGTCAGATATTCTCCTGTCTTTTTGTCCATGTACTCTAAGTACTCACCGTCCATAGTTAAATCTGGGGCCGACCCTAATGATATTCTATCAGATAAGAATTTAATTATTTACGAGTCGGCGAAGAGTTTTAATTTAGATAAAGGATCTAGTTTTTGTACTTGGCTGAGCAATAACGTTAAATATAAGTGCTTGCATTTAATGGGTAAATCAGCTAAAATCAATCGGCTAACAGAAAAGGTTAGACAGAATACCTTTGAGCCAGAAGAGGGCAATCCTTACTTAAATAAAGAAATGAAGTCCTTTATCTTCGATGAGCTAGAAAGAATGAAGGACCGCAGAGTGAAAAAAGTCTACTCTCTTAGGTATTTTTCGGGAGGTAAGATGACTTGGTCTAAGATAGGAGAAGCTCTCGGTTTTAGTTCCCAGACTGCTATAAATCTACATAGAAAGGGAGCTGAAGTTTTGAAAAGAAAAATACCTTAATAAAGACTTGACAGTTAGATAAGTTTGATTTATACTAAGGGAAGTTATGGCTGACAATAGCAATACAAACAAAGATTGGGACAAGAGAGAAGTCGGAGCCCTTTGGACAAAAACGTCACAAAGCAGCGGTAAGAAATATTTCTCTGGTCATTTTAAGATGGAGAACGAGTTTGGCGAAGAGAAGAAAATCTCTGTTGTCGCGTTCTATAACAAAGATAAGAAGTCTGAAAATCAACCTGATTTCAGGATCTATGCTTCTCGACCAGCAGGGGAACAGGAAGGCTCTCAGGGAGCAAGCCACCAGCAGGAGGCTCCCGTTAAGGAGAAGGAGGAGGCGGCTTCAAGCGTAGGGGACGATGGTGACACTTTGCTTTAATGGACTTTGCTCTCCAGTTACCCGTTAATAACCTAAGCTTCGGCCAAGTCTCCCACTGTATTCTCCGAGAGATTTACAGTAAGGGGCTTGAGCCGAGCCTTTTCCCTATAAACGAGGATGTGTCTTCATTTAACATTGAGTCAGACTTCCTTAAATGGCTTAAATCCTGCATAAAAAAGGGGCCTAAGTCTTACAAGAAAGACCAGCCCGTTTTTATGCTCTGGCACTTAAACGCCGCCGCCCTTAATAGCGTCTCCTCTAAAAGGATTTTGTTTTCTTTTTACGAACTAGACTCGCCTACCCAAGCGGAGGTTAATATAGCCTCCAATGCTGATCGTCTAATCTTTTCAAGCAAGCATTCCGTGGATGTGTTTTCTAATTTTGGGGTAAAGGCTGATTTCATACCTCTCGGGTTTGACAAGCATCATTTTAAAAGATTGGATAAAAAATACTATGACGACGACAGAATTGTATTTAACCTATGTGGTAAGCTAGAAAAAAGAAAAAGACACAGTAAAATTATTAAAGCTTGGGCTAAGAGGTTTGGTAATGATAAAAGGTACCATCTACAATGCGCTATCCATAACCCGTTCTTAAAAAAAGAAATGCCCGCTTTAATTAACAGGATCCTAGGCAACAAAAGCTATTTCAATATTCAGTTCTTAGATTTTATGGATAAGAATGTAGTTTATAACGACTTCCTTAACTCTGGTGACGTTATCGTAGGGATGTCTGGGGCCGAAGGATGGGGCCTGCCAGAGTTCCACTCAGTAGCCATTGGTAAACATTCTGTTATAATGAACGCAACAGGGTACAAGGAGTGGGCAACTCCAGAAAACTCTACCTTAATTGAGCCCTCTGGTAAAATATCTTCTGAAGATGGGGTTTTCTTTAAGTCAGGAGCCGAGTATAACCAAGGGAGAATCTTTGATTTTGATGAGGAATCCTTTATTGACGGTTGCGAGAAAGCAATTGAAAGAGTAAAGCTAGACAAGCTGAACTCAGCGGGGCTTAACCTACAAGAAGAGTTTTCTTATAAAGATACTACAGAAAGAATCTTGAGTCTCTTAAGAGATGCCTGAATATTTATTTGAAAATCCGGAAACGGGAGAGGTAATATCTGTAACACAAGGTATAGATGAAAAGCATACCTATTCAGAAGAAAAAAAAGAGTTCAACAGGGTCTTTACAGTGCCTAACGCTTCTATTGATAGCGACGTTGATCCATTTTCTGCTCAGCGGTTTACAGAAAAAACTAAAAATATGAAAGGGACCATGGGGGACATATGGGATTACTCCGCAGAGATGAGCGACAAAAGGAAAAAGGCAAACAACGGAGTAGACCCAGTCAGAAAAAAAGCCGAAAAGAGTTACTCTAATAAAAGGAGAGGCGTTAAATACAAAGATAAGATGTGATGTGGCTAAACAAAGAACAAAAGAAAACATAATAGATAGCATAGCGGTTAACTATCTTTCTCACCTACTAAAAACTAAAGAAGAAATAGTAGAAAAGATCACGGACGAGTATTCAGATACCCTATTAGTTATTCAACAAGCCTCAAAAAGACGATTAAACAAAAAAAAACTTCTAGAGCTCCACCCCAAGCTATCCGCCTTGCTAATGGTATTTAAAGAAGGGACTCAAAAAAATCTAAGCATTAAAGAATGCGAGTACTTATCTGAAGTTTTTTACAAATATTTCTTTTGCTTAAAAAACATCAAAAATATACCCTTTGATACAGACGAGCCTTCAGAGGAGGGGTCGAAGTTATGTTTAATTCTAATAGTGTTTTTCACCGAAGCCATTCAAAAATATTGCGAAGGCGACCCATCTGCTCCGTCATATAAGGAATGCGAAGCTAATTATTTAAATTATATAAAGAGAGGGTTTAAAGCAAGCAAGATTATTTTAAATTTGGATAACTCCATAGAAGCTCTAACAACAATAAAAGAAAAGTATTTATGAAAGACGTATTTTATATCCTAGCGTTATGCTTGGTGGTAGTAGGAGGTTGCTCTACCCCATTAGGTAAGTTCAACAAGAAGGAAGCTATTGTCTCAAACATTGAGAGAAAGCAGACAGAGAATACAGGCAGGCAAGTGGAAAGCGGAAGAACCTTTGTGTATGCAGCTGACCAAGCTCTTCAAAAAGACCCAGAGCCATCTAAGCATTCCAGTGTTGCTAAATCAATGACCACTCGCAGCATAACAGCCCTAGGCCCACCTCAAGCAGAGAACGCAATAAAGTCAGACACTATGATAGAGAACCTCCTTTCAGATGACCCAAAAATAGTAGAGAGAGGGCAAGCCGAGTTGGTGACAATGGACAAAGAGCTAATAGCGATACAAAATCAAAACAGAGTCTTAAGCAGTCAACTGAGCAGCGCACAAGTACAACTCAAAGCAGTCAACCAAAAGAACGCCCTTGCTGCGACTAAGTATTCCAGCCTAATGGGCAAAGTCTACTGGATAATTGGGATTGTTATATTTTTGGTAGTCTTGTCGATAGGACTGAAGATCGTTTCGGCTGTAGCCCCCTTCGCCATACCATCCAGAGGGGCTAGTTCCACCCTACTGAAGGTCGTACAGGGCATACAAAAAGTCAGAGACCAACACATGGGAGAGAAACCGGAGATGCTTAAGCAAATAGACGGTCACCTTAGAGCTCACCTAGACAAGAAAGACAGGTGGATGATAGCTCACGCCAAACAGAAACTGCAAATGTTATAGCGGTTAGACAAGTGCTTTCCTCTTAATATTTCTTGACAAACCTTAATGTTCTTGTTATACTTATAAGAGGATGCAGAATAGGATCAGAATCCCCTCTTATCATTCAATGAAGAGAGGAAAGAGAGACTTAGATTTAACCATTAAGTCCCTCCAGACAAGGGCGGCGAAATACCCGATAACTAAGAAAGAAGCCTCCTCAAGCCAAGAGATCATAGATACTCTCTTTTCAAAAGGCTGGTACAAAGGAGGTTCTCTTTTTTCTGACAAAATCAATTTAATCGACAACATTCAAGACAAACTTGATTATTATCTAGATAAAGGAGGGGATAGCTGTAAGTATGCTCTTCTTAAAGGAGAGGAAGCTACCTTACCTCAGTCCAAAGTGAAAGAGAAAGAGCTTTTCATGAGTGTTAAGAAACCTCTTTACAATGTCCCTGAAATAGCTGATATTTTATTTGATGACAGAATCCTTGATATAGCTAAGTGCTATTTTAAGTGTGTGCCAGCCGTAGGAACCATTAACTTAAGAAAAAGCTTCGCAAATAACTTGCCAAGCGTCAATACTACCATGTACCACTGCGATACTAATTCTCCTTACATGCTTAAAGTATTTTTGTACTTAAATGACGTAGACGAAATAGAGGACGGCCCTTTCACGTATGTAGAAGGGTCAGCTTATGAGAAGCCTGAAGGATGGTCAAACGACAGTAACTACAGATTAAAAGACAAGACAATAGAGAAGATTTACGGAAAGGATAGAATTAAGCACCTCACCGCTAAGAAAGGCGACGTCTTAATTGCTATAAACACAGGCTACCACAAAGGGCAAAAAGTAGTATCTAAAGATAGAAGCATGCTTACCTTAAACTTTGTTTGTGCCCCAGAAGAATGGAGCGCAGAAAACTATACAGATATCAAGCCAGAGACCTGCAGAAAGATAGAGCCCAGAAACGAACCCTTAATTGACTTTATGTATGTGGTCGAATAACAAATGAAGATAGAGGACTTATATAACTCAGAACAAGGCCGAGACTGTTATATTTTAGCCTGTGGCCCCTCTTTATCTAAGCACGATAACCAAGAAACAAGAGATAAGCTCAAGACTAGCCTAGTTTTCTCCATTAAGCAAGCCTACAACGAATTCAAAGAAGAGACGGACTTTCATTTCTGGAACTGCTCCAACCTACCCCTTGACTACATGAATATACCTTATAGGTATATAGACCACAGACCGGGCGTTGTTATAGCAAGCAGCAACTACCCAAAGGGGCAAAGATGGAACACGGACCAAAGAGTTGATCTATTCTTCAAAGTTCCAACACTAGAACAAGCGGGAGGTAGAGACAATACCCTAGTAGTAAAAAGGAATTATAACGATTTCCTACTAGAGAAAACAAAGCATCACCGACAGGTAGGGCCAGGAATAATGCTAGAGAGTGTTCTGCATACAGCTATCCACGTCGGAGTAAGGTCAATAACCACTATAGGGTGGGACCTAGATAAACACGGAAGCCACTTCTATGAAGAAAACGAAAAATCCCTTATGGTTAATAAAGGTTGCGAAATTCCTTGGGACATGGTTCTAAACTCTGAAGCTGTTCCGAGCATAAGAAAGTGGATAGAAAGCAAAGGGATAGAGCTAAAAGTTCTATCATAAAAAAACAATAAGTGGAAAAATTTTTTATAGATTGTGGCGCGAACACAGGTCAATCAATAGATCTCTTCATCAACAACTGGGAGGACTCAAAAGATTATAAAATTTATTCCTTTGAAGCTAATAAAGACTTTAATGTAGAGCTAAACCAAAAAAGAGATTATTATAATAAAGAAGGATACTCTGTCTCAATTAATGTCCCTGTCGCCGTGTGGGATAAAGAAACTGAAAACGAGCTATCTCTCTTCGGAGGAGGAGAATGTGCCGTTGTTTCAGACGAAAAGACAGCTACGCTAGGGCCTTCCACAATTATAGAATCAACCAGAGACTTTAAGCCTAAATCGATCAGGCTCTCCACATGGATTAAAGAAAACCTCTTGGAATCTGATTATCTAGTGTTGAAAATGGATATAGAAGGCAGTGAATACAGGATAATCAAAGACATGGACCAAGAAGGAAGCCTGAGCTTTGTAAATGAGTTTTATTACGAATGGCACGGCCCTAAAAAAGGATTTTCTTTTCAAGATGATATAAATACGCTTGATATTTTAATTAAAAACGATATAACCCCATACCACTGGAACGGTAATTGGGATAAAATGAAAAAGGAAGAAGTAACCAAAGAAAAAATAGAGAACTGGTACAAAAATAAAGGATTCAAATTTTGAAAAAGACTTATATTATCGCCGAGATAGGAATTAATCACAACGGTTGCTTAATTAAGGCTAAAAGACTAATTGATATAGCAGCGGCCGCTGGCTGCGACGCAGTTAAATTCCAAAAAAGAGACCCAGATTCTTGCGTTCCAGACCACCAAAAAGATGTTGTAAAAAATACTCCTTGGGGAGACATGACCTACCTAGAATATAGACATAAAACAGAATTTGGAAAGAAAGAATATGACGAGATAGACAGGTACTGCAAAGAGAGAAAAATAAAATGGGCCGCTTCAGCTTGGGACCTAACGAGTTTAGAGTTTCTTTTAAACTACGACACCCCATTTATTAAGGTACCTTCCGCCATGCTGACAAATAAAAGTCTACTAAAAGCCTGCATACTAGGCTACGTACCACAAGGCAAGAAGATAATCCTGTCCACAGGTATGAGTACGGAAAGAGAAATCAGAGAAGCCGTTTCGCTTTTAGACGAGAATATAACCGTAAGAAGTAAAGCCTCTTATGCTATACTCCACTGTAACTCAACCTACCCAGCCCCCATAAAAGAACTTAACCTATCGTGTATAAAAACACTTAAAGATACATTTAGCTGCGAAGTTGGGTATAGCGGTCATGAGTTTAGAATCGGAACCTCTGTAGCTGCCGTTTATCTTGGGGCTTCAATTATAGAAAGGCACATAACCCTAGATAGAAGCATGTGGGGAACAGATCACCTTAGCTCTATAGAGCCTCAAGGATTTTTTAAATTAGTCAGCGGTATAAAAGAGCTAGAGAAAGCGTTCGGTGACGGAGAGACTAAAGTAACCGAGACTGAAGAGATAGCTAGAAAAAAATTAAGAGGATAATGGATAGCTGCTTCCAACACGACCGGGCTACAGAGCCGTTCCCACAATGGGTTATGCGAGACTTTCGCTCCGGCTTCAAAAAGTTTTGTAAGTCGGTTAGAGCAAATAACGAAATCGTATACTCGGACCTAGACTATTTTAAAGGATACAAAGGTAAAAGTGTCTTAATAATTGGAGGAGGCCCCTCAACTAATAAGCTTGACTATGACGGCACAGATAGAGATTTCACATGGGCATGTAACCATTTTTACCTAAACCCTAAGTTCAACTCTATCAAAGTAGACGCAGCTATGTTAATGGCGGAGCCTGACTTAGACTCCAAAGAGTTTATTAGCTATAGAGATAAATTTAAGCCATACTTAGGCTTTGAAGTTCACCCTCGTTGGCTCAACTACAAATTTGACGACTATGAAAAATATTTTGCCATGCACACAAAGTTCTATAGCAGACTAGGGGCATGCCCAAGAATGATTTTATTCGCCTGTTTTTTAGGTTGCACTGAGGTAAAATTTGTAGGGCTAGACGGGTACGAGCCAATCTATAAAGGACATCACGCGCACGAACCCGGAAAGAACAGTCTTCCGTCCACGTTTACAGAGGTGCTGTTTGATTCTCAGTATGAGTTTTTTTGGAAGTACACTAAATCTCTTTTTCCAAATATAGAATTCATCAACCTTGGTGACGGACAGAAATTTCATAAATGAAAAACATAGAAGATATAGCTTTCGTAATACAGGCTAGGCTTGGCTCCCAGAGAGTTCCTCAAAAAATGATAAAAGATTTTTCCGGAACTACTCTAATGCACGTATCTTTAGATAAGATAAACTCATGTTCGTTCATTCCTAATTCTCAGTTTTTTACTTCTGTATTCGAAGACGAACTAAAGTCTATATGCGTTCAAAAAGGGGTTAACATTTTCAACAGATCGGAAGATTCGGCTAATTCTGAAGGCACACCCATGAGCCTCATGTATGAGTGGTGGAATAAACTACCCCACAAATACTGTGTTCTTATAAACGCATGCGCTCCGTTTCTCAAGGCAGATACCATAGAAAACTTCACTAAGGCTTACTTAAAATCAGACTCAGACGGAATGTTTGGCGTCATGGAAAAGAAAAATTACTTTTGGAACAAACAGTTTGACTTAGTGACCCCTTGGCCAAAAGGGCACTCGGTTATGAATAGTAAGTTTGTAGAGAAGACATACGAGGCGGCTCACTGCCTTTATGCAGGAAGGATGGACAAGATAGGAGACGGAGTCTGGATGGGCGATTTTAATAAACCCGGCGATATAGAACTATTCCCAATGCAAGAGAGAGAATGTTTGGATATAGACTATCAGTGGCAATTTGATATGTGCGAGTCCCTATATAGATCAGGTCTAAGATAATGACAAAAAATAGACCACTCATAATAGCTGAAATAGGTTGTAATCATAACGGCGATCTAGAAGAAGCTAAGTCTCTGGTAAGGCAAGCCGCTTCTGCAAATTGTTGGGGAGTAAAATTTCAATTCAGAAACGTCTCCACCTTCTATCAATCTTCTAACGAGATTGGAGACGAGATTCTTTCAGCGGAAATAGCAAGGACAGGCCTAGATATAAAAGATTTAACGTTACTTGGGAACCTAGCTAGATCCCTAGGAATGAAAGCTGGCATGAGTTTTTTCAGAGTTGAAGACTACGAAGCTTTTGACTCAGCTTGTAACAGTTTTGATTTTTTTAAAATTCCTTCAGCAGAATGCACTAACTACGAATTAATAAAGAAGCTATTAGACACAAAGAAACAAGTAATGGTTAGCACAGGGGGCCACTCAGTAACAAAGATAGTAAAAACTCTAAGTAAATTCATTAATAAAGATTTAATTATTTTTCATTGCGTTCCTAACTATCCAACGAAGCTGGGAGCCCAAAACCTACTGTTCATTAATAAACTAAGAGATCTAGGTTTCAAACAAGTGGGGTACTCTAGCCACGATGAGGATATAGAAGTCTGCCTGATGGCAATGGCACTTGGAGCCAAATGGATAGAGAGGCACCTTACTAACGACGTAAAAGGTAAGGGCCTAGACGACTCATCAAGCTCTGAAATAAAAGATTTCAAACTACTCGACAGGTACGCCCGAAACATGAACGACATCATGGGGGACAAAAATAGGCTACCCAACCAAGGTGAGATACTTAATATGCAAAACCTAGGTACAGGAATGTACGCTAAAAGTCACGGAATCAACCTTTTATCTCATAGCCTTTCCGACTTTAAAGTCAAAGCTCCTCGCGTCGGCATGTCGGTCGGTGAGTACCTACAAGAATTTAAAGATAAGCCGCTGTTTGTAAACTTAAATAAAGGCGAGGCTCTTTCTAAAAGACACTTTACAAAAGCAACAAACTACGACAAAAATAAGTTGTCAGCATTTGCAAGGCAAAATCTAGTAGGCATACCTGTTAGGCTTCACGATATAGATAAATATAGAGAGGTTATAAATACAGGAGTTTACGAATTCCACCTCTCATATACCGAAGTTTTTTCAGACAGCTTACTAGCCTCAGTTTCAAAAATTAACAAAGACGACCATATATCAATACATCTTCCGGATTACCTAGAAGGCAACAGGATAGTAGACCCAGTGTCAAAAAATACCCAAACCAGAAATGACAGCAGGGAGTTGATAAAAAGAACAGGAGAATTTGCAAAACAACTAAGTAATAAAATAGAAAAACACGTACCTATAATTGGTAGCTTTTCCCAAAGGTGCGATAGAAAAAGAGAAGAAGTTTTAGAGGAACTGTTTTCTTACTTACCTCAATCCACCGAATATAAAATATACCCGCAGTGGCTACCAGTATATGCTTGGTATTTTGGAGGCTCCGTAAAGTTAGACTTATTTAATGCTCAAGAGGATATAGATTATATTAACAAACAAAAAATAGATATAACATTAGACCTTTGCCACTTGTCTCTTTCCGCAGAATACGCTAAAGAGAGTTGGTTAGATTGGTACAACCAACTCAAAGGTCGCATTGGCCACTTTCACCTTGCCGACGCGGAGGGAGTAGACGGAGAGGGCTTAGACATAGGGTCTGGAAACATTGGAGACTTCTCTATGTTTTTAGGTTCTAAAAAAATTAAAATTATAGAGGTCTGGCAAGGTCACTTTCATGACGGAGTAGGCTTCCTAAAGGCTTTGGATACCTTAAGTAAACAAAAAAACCATTGGGACTCAGCAACATAATGTTTGAACTAGGGCAGAAATTAAAAAATTGCGTGCTGTGCTTTAAAGAGGGAGAATTTGACTATAGCTCAGGAGCAAACCCAGATAAAGTTAAATCCCATATTGATTTTACGTTACCCCCTGATACTCACCCTAGAAATATTTGGTATGATTTAGAAGAAGATAAGTGCTTCAGCGAATACCAATATACCATACCAAGAAACGCCGACAAAGATCAGAACTTTTTTCTGCCAGAAGGGAAAAAATATACCAATTTCCTTCACAAAGAGTACGTAGAGAAAATCAAACAACTTTACCCCTTCTCTGAAGAAGAAAGCACTAACGTCCTCCAGTACAGAAATTGTGACGTGATACTGAGCAAGCCCGAACAGTACGAGAAATTTAGAGATAAAAAAATTATGATAGCGGCAGGAGGACCGTCCTGTAGTGATGTCAGTTGGCAGAATATAGACTACGACCATCTTTGGACCGTTAATGAATTTTATAAAAACAAAAGCTTTGCAGAAAAGGAAATAGATCTACTACTGTTTTCCTCTATAACAGATTTTAAAAACGAACAATTAATAGAGACCATACAAGAGAACAACTGCTTAATAACTTTCCCGATAATAACTAATTTTATACATGATGAATTTGACTTTAACAGCATTAAACATTTCACAGAAAGGTTTAAAAAGAATATTTCCTTTAACTATACTAGGTACTCATCAAATCTAGGAGTAGGATACAAACTAATAATACTTGCTATATTTCTCGGGGCCTCTGAAATTTATAGCGTAGGAAACGACGGACATAATTCAATGGATCTTAAATCTAAATATTTAAATAAAAAAGATAGGCACGCTTTTGACGGAGAAAAAAAACCTCCTAATTGGTATTCACGATACGGGCACAGAATGCAAGACAGACAGTTTGTAATCTTTTGGGATTACGTAAAAAAACTACAAAAAGATTTCGATTTTAAAATTTACAACCTAGGAGAAGGTAAAGATTACAACGTATCGTCAAGCATAACGAAAGAGCACTTCCCCCTAACACGAGATATTCATGAAGCTTTATAATTTTAATTTTAAAAAGAAACCGGGCCGAACCTTAGGGAAGTACCACGGAGACGCTGAATTCAGACTGGATGAGACTCTCCATAAAAAACATTGTATTGACTCTCACGATGCTTTTTATATTAAATTACACGACGAGGTAGGTTTAAAAATAATAAAAGCTAACGAAGACCTAGGATATGGACCACTACAAGATACCCTTGAGAACATTAAGTATTTCAAAGATAAAAAAATAAATATATTTCCAGAAGTAATAGATTATAACATAGATGGAGACCATCTTTTAATGAAAGTAAGACACTTAGAAGAAAAGCCTCCCCCCAAACGCGCACCAAGCTGGATCCCAGACAAAGACCAAGACTTCGTAAGAGAAGAGCTTCCAACTTCATTAGAGCTATTAAATGAATTTAACAACACCCTCATAGACGAGAAGATAGCACCAGAAGACGAATGGTGTAAAAAAGGAAACATAATAGGAGACAAAATAATAGACTTCCAACGCTTTAAAATTAATAAAGACAGATATAAAATCCCAACAGAAGCCTCCTCGCAAGATTGTCAGAAAATTTTCGACAACGCCGTTAAGAGATATCTAGCAAGAGGAGACAATAAATGGAAAGGAAAAATATATCAAGGCCACGCTTTCAGCAACGGGCACGTATTTGAAGGCTACAAAAGTGACGGAAGAAATTTTGACAGCTACAGAAAGCTAAACTTCTACTACTTAAATAAAGCAAAAGGAAAGAAGGTCTTAGACTTAGGGTGTAATGAAGGCTTTTTTTCCACACAGTCTAGCCTAGCTGGCGCTAAATCAGTAACAGCTATAGATTTATGCAAAGAAGATATACAGTTAGCCTCTGAAATTAGAGACGAAATAACCGGCCTTAGAAACATAAATTACATAGAAGGGGACGCCGTTGACTTTGTTAAAAACGATACAAACAAATACAACCTAACGTTTTTGTCTTCAGTCTTACATCAAATATTTCCCAACACTAAAGGGGCAGAAGAGTTTATCTTCAATATAGCCAAAAGAACCGAGTATCTTTGCTTCGAATCTCCCGTAAACCATAGCTTAATGAACATACCCTTAAGTAAAATAAGAGATTTTTTTTGGCAGTTTTTCGAAGGCGTTAGATTTTTATTTGCTTACGACGCTTACTCTAGCGGGTACAGAGTCATATTTATGTGTTGGAGCCCAAAATGATAACAAATCAATACAAAGAAGCAGGGGTCGACGTAGCTAAAACGGATAGGCTCGCCGAAAAGATTTCCGGGATAGTGGACAACATAGGAGGTTTCGGAGGGCTGTACGATCTATCAGCAGCGTATCCAGTAGGAGGAGGAAACGGCAGTTTTTTTGATAGCTATTTAGTCTCCTCCACAGACGGAGTAGGGACTAAAATTCTTCTAGCTCAAGAATACGATAAGTTAGAAGGAATCGGGATTGATTGCGTAGCTATGTGCGTTAACGATATCATATGCTCTGGAGCACGACCCTTGTTCTTTTTAGACTACTTTGCTTCAGCAAATATAGAAGAAAACCAATACCTCACAATACTTAATTCAATAAAAAGAGGATGTAAAATTGCTAACATACCACTAATTGGAGGGGAAACTGCGGAGCTCCCCAACCTGCTACCCGATAAACACTTTGATGTAGCTGGCTTTTGTGTCGGTATAGTTAAAAAAGAAGAGCTTATTGATGGTAGCAACATTGAAAAAGGAGATATAGTGCTAGGCTTGCCTAGTAGCGGTTTTCACAGCAACGGCTACTCCCTAATAAGGAAAGTATTTAATAAAGAAATTCACGAGCCATACATTAGCAACATATTAAGGCCTACCGAAATTTACGTCAGTAAAGTCATAGGCATGTTAGACGCTGGACTTAAAATAAAAGGAATAGCTCATATAACAGGAGGGGGATTATCCAACCTAGATAGAATTTTACCTCAAGGACTGACCGCCCAATGGAACGATAACTTACCCAGACCTCTTGTGTTCGACCTCATAGAAGAGACAACTCAGCTAACTTCCAAAGAAATGCGTTCTGTTTTTAATGACGGTATAGGAATGTGTCTAGTTGTTAGCCCAGAGGAAAAACAAAAAATAGATCACCACGAATATGTAACGATAGAGGCGGGGACAATAGTTTAAGATAATTACTAAGCCATGGACTATAAACAATACTTTATTTTATGCCGAGATAAATGGAGGAAAGAAAACCCAACCCTTGCCGTTCCGTGGGTTGAAAATTTTTACAGAGACCCCGCTAGACCTATCCCCATAAACACTTTTGTTTCAGACTATCAACTAGCCGTAGACAGCGCGGCCCAAAGAGCCCTTGACTACTTTTCCAACAACAAAGAAGAAGGTATTATGATTCAGTACCCAGATATATGGAGTATAAGAGATCAACTAGAAACAATATCTAACTTTATTGTCCCTCACTTAGAAAAAACTATGCACGGCTGCTACCTATATGTTGATAAAATTTATATATACAGAACCACTAAATGCGAAAGAGACTCTTCTTATATATGGCACTATGATAACAACCCAAACGAGATAGTGAAGAATATAATTTATTTAAATAATGTAAACGAAAACAACTCTCCCTTTGAGTACCTATCCAATCCTAATGGATTAGGGCACATGTTCAACGCCCTCAGAACTGGCCCAGATCATTGGCATAACGCCCCTAATGGATCTAGGGTAAATAAAGAAGTAGAGAAACTGCGTAAGATCGGCTATAAACCGGTGAAGATCACAGGCCCAAAAGGAACCGCTTTCACTTTCAACAACAACACTTGCCATAGAGCGAACCCTATCATAGAAGGCTACCGTGACGTTATAAACATAAGAGTGAAGCCCACTTTGAATAGAATAGACTTTATAAATAAGAAGTATACAACAAGTTTTGAAAAATCAGGAGTAGTTGGCCCCAACCCAGAGAAAATATATGAGTGACTATAAAGTACTATTGACCACCAGCGGGGTAGGCAGCAGACTCGGAGAACTAACTACCTTCTGTAATAAAGCCTTAGTAAGAGTGGGAGACAAACCCGCAATAAGCCACATACTGGACAACTACTCAGACGACATAGAGATAGTGGTTACACTAGGGCATTACGGCCGGCATATCCATGATTTCCTAAACCTTGTTTACCCAAATAAAAAAATTACCTTTGTAAGGGTTTCTAAATTTGAAGGGGAAGGGAGCAGCTTAGGTCTTTCGATGCTTGAAGCTTCTAGCCACCTTCAATGCCCCTTCATCTTTAACGCCTGCGATACAATTGTCAGGGAGCCCGTACCCGAACCAAGTTGCAACTGGGTGTTCGGCTACCACGAGACCGATAACGATCAATACAGAACTATAGAGAAGCATGGGTCTAAATTCATAAAGTTTAGAGATAAAGGAGCTGCCCTGCCAAACGCCAATGACCTATCCTACATAGGGCTTTGTGGGATAAATGATTTTGAAAGTTTTTGGGGTAAACTTAAACCAGAAAGCACGTCAGATTGCCACGCAATAAATGAGATGTCCAAAGACGGACACAGCTTTAAAGTCTTGGAGAGTAAGACTTGGTTAGATATAGGGAACGCTAGCAAGCTAAGCTCAAGCCGAGCTTTAGTCGAGTCAGAACTAGAGGTACTAGATAAACCAGAAGAAAATATTTACCTTATAGATAATTCAATAGTTAAGTTTTTTCACGACGAGGACATATCTAACAAGAGAGTATATAGAGCCGATAAATTAAAAGGTCTAGCCCCCGAGATTACAGGACATATAAACAACTTCTATAAATACGAAAAAGTAGAAGGGCAGTCATTTGCGAAAACAGTAAATGAAAATAAAATTAAGGATTTTCTTGAATGGTGCTCCACGGATCTTTGGGTCCCAATGAAACCAAACAAAGCCTTCGCGATATCTTGCTCTAACTTTTATTTTGGTAAAACAATAGAAAGGATAGCTAAATTAGAAAAAGCCACGGGCATAGAAGACAAAGAAGAACTCATCAACAATATGCACTGTCGACCCGTTAAAGAAATATTAGTTAACTTAGATAAGCATAGACTAACAGAGGGTATACCTTGTAAGTTCCACGGAGACTGCGTGCCTGACAATATCATAGAGCAGGACGGGAAGTTTACCCTTATAGACTGGAGGCAAGAGTTTGGAGGAGGAGAAGTCGGTGATGTCTATTATGACCTTGCTAAATTAAACCATGGGCTAACGTTTGACATAGCCTCATCTAGTCGTTACAAAATTGACTTCAGTAAAGAGGGAGTAGAGGTAGATATTTTCCGAAGCGATAAACTGGCTCGATGCAGAGAAGTTTTATATGATTTTTTGAAAGAACACGACTATGACATAAAAAAGGTCGAAGTTCTCACTTCTTTGATTTGGGTCAACATGGCTCCACTACACGAAGGAGACCTGAAGACTTTCTTGTTCTACTTTGGTAAGTTCTATCTAAATAAATATTATGCTTCCTAAACTATACATAGGGCCTATGAGCAAAAACGTAGTTGACGCTGCTATATCCAGCAATCTGGACCTAGGTCTTATACCCTCAAGAAGACAAATAGACCGGGACGGAGGATATGTAAACTCTTGGAACACTAAGTCCTTCGTATCTTATGTCAGAGAAAAAAGCGACAAGATTATAATCCAAAGAGATCACGCCGGACCTCAGCAAGGGAAAGTAGACGATGACGGCCTTGACTCTATTCTCAGTGACGCCGAAAACAACCTAGATCTAATCCATATTGATCCGTGGGTAGTGTTTAAAGACATGGAAACTGCCGCCTTCGCAACGAGGCTTGCTATAAACAGTTGCTGCGAAGCAAGTAGTAATGACTTCGGATTTGAAGTAGGAACAGAGCAGGCGATAAGAGAATACTCTTCTACTGAATTAAGAGATTTTTTAAATAAATTAAAAAAAGATCTAGGGAAAAGGTTTGATAGAATTAAGTTCGCTGTTATACAGTCCGGAACATCCCTCTTAGGTACGACAAACACAGGAGTGTTTGATGAGAAAAAATGCGAAGAAATGATTTCCGTATGTAAAGATTTCGGCTTATTAAGTAAAGAGCATAACGGCGACTACCTAGAGCCGGACTTAGCAAAAAGAAGGTTCGAGCTAGGACTTGACGGACTCAACGTAGCTCCCGAGCTAGGTGTCGAAGAGAGTAGATGCGTTCTAAAGCAAATAGATCAGAACGCCTTCAAGGAAGAACTTCTGGAGACGCTATTTAGGGCTTGCTATTTATCTAAGTTTTGGGTAAAATGGTTACCAGAGGGGTTCCTTCCTAAGGACTCGTATGACAAAAGGTTACTGATTGAAGTATGCTGTCACTACATATTCAACACAAAAGAATTTAAAGGTGTAGCCAGCGGGTTAAAAGGTCTACAATCTTTAATAAAAGAAGCTTTAGTTAATAAAATAAATTCGCTACATGAAAGTTGCTCTATGTCTAATAGGAATGGTGGGAGGTAAGGACGGTAAATACGGCCTTAACCAATCCTTAGAAGTCCTTAAGTCTGGCTTCAAGCAGTATAAAAAACACATTTTAGATAAAAATGATGTAGACATCTTCTGCCATACCTCTTCTGTTCAGTTTTCAGAAGACATAATATCCCTCTACAATCCTAAAAGGTACATGTTCTTAAAAGAGCCTACCTTCAATATTCCCAGCTATGTCACAGGAGAACAAGTAAGGAAACAGGGTCACTACCACATGTGGTTCAGCTACAAGACGGTCAGCCACCTTAGACAAAATTACGAGAAAGAGTCTGGCCAGAAATATGACCTTGTTTACGTAGGTAGATACGACCTTGCTTGGCAGACAGATGTAATCTTTAGCAAGCTTAATAAAAACAAATTTTATGCCGGATACTTGAACAGGATTTCAAAAAAAGGTAAAGACGTAGGTAACCACGAATGGCACCACCTAGAAAAAGAACTACTTCATAACGGGAAGCTTAACAAATCCCAAGAAAGCAAAGGATATGCATCTAGGTTGGTTGGCTACCCACACAACGACGAGGGTCTTATTGATAGGTGGTTTATTAGTAACCCTAAGTATATGGATAAGTTTTGCACTCTCTTCGACAACCTAAACGAGTATACAAAACCGGGAAAATTCTGGAACATTGATAAAGTAAAATCCAGCTTAATTGACTGCGCTGGTCAAATTTCAAACCATAGGCTAGCCCCCGCTCATCTCGAAAAAATAGGACTATTAGATAAATTAGATTTCAAATTTTATACTCACGACGACTTTCCCTTAGTCAGAAGACTAATTTTTAAAAACAAGTAAACATTTTCAAATGACACCAGTAAAAACAATTATACTAGACATTGATGGAACCCTTATAGAACACAAAGGGACTCTATCTAAAGCAACAAGCGAATACAAAGCGGACGACAAGCCCCTGAAAGGAACTATTAAAAAAATAGACGAATGGGAAGGTAAAGGGTATAACATACTGCTTATCACAGGAAGAAAGGAGAGCTCTAGATCCTTTACAGAAAAACAATTAGCTAATATGAATATTTTCTATGACCAGTTAATTATGGGGGTAGGAGGAGGGGTCAGGCACTTAGTAAACGATAAAAAACCTAACGGGACGCTAACGGCGTTTGCCCACAACCTTACAAGAAATAACGGGGTAGGAGAATTAAATTTATGAGTAAGGTAGTATTAATTACAGGTGCCTTAGGGCAAGACGGAGCCAATATGGCTGATTATTTACTTAGCTCAACAGAGCATAAGATATACGGGATGCAGCGCCGGTCAGGAACACCCAACTACAAAAACATTGAGAGCTTTAAAGCTCACTCTAGGTTTAACCTTGTCGATGGGGACCTGACAGACAGCGCAAGTATAGACAGACTAGTAAAACGTCTAGAGCCTGATTATTTAATTAATTTTGGAGCCAATTCTTATGTTGGGGTTAGCTGGGATATGCCCCTAAGCGTAATGGATATTAACGCTGGAGGGGTCATTAGGTGCTTAGAAGCAATTAGAAAATTTAAACCTAACTGTAGGTTCTATAGTGCCGGATCTTCAGAAGAGTTTGGCGACGTAGACTACAGCCCCCAAGACATTAAGCACCCAATTAAACCTAGGAGCCCTTATGGAGCGTCTAAAGCTGCGGCTAGGCATTTAGTTAAGGTCTACAGGGAGTCTTATGATCTTTATGCAGTCCACTCAATCCTCTTCAATCATGAAGGCCCTAGAAGGGGAGCCGAGTTTGTCACTAGGAAGATTACAAAGAAGGTTGCAGAAATCTTTCATAAGATTAACAGTAAGGAAGACTTTGAACCACTCAAATTAGGCAACATAGACTCTAGAAGGGATTGGAGTGATAGTAGAGACTTTATGAGGGGTGTGTGGTTAATGCTAAACCAAGACAAGCCAAAGGATTATCTTTTAGCTAGTGGAGAGACTCACTCCGTGAGAGATTTTGTTTCTAAAGCATTTCAAAATGCAGGTATAGCAGGCCTTTGGAGTGGGGAAGGAATGGAAGCTAAATTCAGAGTATTCCAAGAGAATACAGCGCTGGCAGAGATCGACGAAAGATGGTTTAGGCCAGCAGAAGTAACCCTTCTTCACGGAGACCCAAGCGTCGCAGAGAAAGAGCTAGGATGGAAAAGGGAAATTTCCTTCAATCAGATGGTAAAAGATATGGTAGAGAACGACATAAATGATATTATCTGAAAATTTATGATAGAGTACCTATTTCACGCATATGGAGCTAGCCCAAAGACCATTACACTCAACTCCTTGCCGTACTCTAACAAGGCTAATAAGACAAAATGCTATTGCTGTAAAGGAAACACAGAACAGCTAGACCTACAAACCCTTGGCAACGATCTTGAACAGAGATATTCCCGTCTATGGGTTTTCAAAACAGTGCCTAAAACTTATGGGTGTCAGAAATGCGGACACATATTCACGGGCTGCCCAGACGACTTTAATCCAGAGGATTTTTATTGCAACGAGTACAGATCCGAAAATAAGAACGCCTTTTATGAAGAAACAGTAAGAGAGAAATACGAAAAAAGAATATTAGCGCAGCTTAAGAGTGAGACTCCAGACTTCAAACCTAATTCTATTTTAGAAGTCGGATCAGGAATTGGGAGCCTACTCCAAAGGACCTTAAAAGACTTCAGCTTGAACCCAGATTCAGCAACAACGTGTGAGCTAAACAAAAACCACACGGAAGACTTAGGAAAACAAGGTTTTAACAGCATATTTGGTGACTTTATGTCCGTAGACTTCAAAAGAAAGTTTGATTTATTTATAGCTATTGATATAATAGAGCATATAGAAGACGTGTCAGCTTTACCTCAAAAAATAAAACAATTAATAAGCAAAGACGGGCTCGGCTTAATCCAAGTGCCAGCCCGAAGATCAATTAAAACCTTTACTGAACATTTCCATTATTTTAACCCCTACTCTTTTTTTGAATTGTTTAAAAATACATTTGAAATAGTAAGCATATTTGAGAATGGCATGAATGAAACATCTAACGGACCAGCACTATTAGGAATAATAAAAAATTAAAAATAATAAAGGAAGATGCGATGATATTATATTGGAAATAACAAAGCAAACAAAATAAAACAAAAGTGAATACAAAAGAAGTAATCAAAGAAGAGTCTTTAAATAAGACATGGTTTATTGACATAGACGGGACTATAGTAAAGCATCTGTATAATGACGACCTTGACAACGCTATTAAGTCTCTCGGAGATAGAAGTCACACCTTGGAGAAACCCATTAAATCTAGCGTTAAGCATTTAAATAACATACCTAAGGACGACACTATAATTCTCACTACAGCAAGAGATAGCAGACATAAAGAACATACTCTAAGAATGTTAAAAAAGTTTAAAATTAGATATGATGACATTATGTTTGATCTTCGCTCTGGCCCCAGATGTGTCATCAACGACATTAAGCCAGCAGGAACAGTAGGTAACTCCTCTCCCGTAAAAACAGCCTTTGCTTTTAATGTAGTGAGAGACAAAGGCATCACTACCCTTTCAATTGAAAAAGAAAAAAAAGATTAATAATATTTACCAGTATCTTGTCTGGAAGTTCTGTAAAGATCCAGACAACGTCAACTGGCCCAAAGAAATTGTAATAGGTAAGTCTCTTATTAAAGACTTTGGCGAACAAATATTTAAAGACCTAGATTTTAGCTCGCTGGAGATGGAGAGTTTAGCTCAGTTTCGCACTGAAAAATTTAAAAAATACCTATTAAGACAGCAAAAGTTTTCTAGCCTTGACTTCAGGAAAGAGCATGCTATAATAGATAAAGAAGTAAAAGTAGATAAGGTAGAGATAGAAAAGAAACCTAAAACTCTTATTGAATTTTTAAGATATGGCAGTAAAAAAGAAAACAAAACAGTCAGATGATGTTCTAACAGCGTCGGAACAGTTATCCTCCTTCCTTAAGACCCACAAAGAAGATCACTACAACTATGAAGAGGCAATAGAATACAAAATCTCGACAGGGTCTCTAACCCTAGATATTGAAACAGGAGGAGGCCTTGGGCCGGGTCTGCATCGTTTCTGCGGTATAAATGAAGGAGGTAAGACATCTGAAGCCCTTGAAGTAGCTAGACATTTCCTTAAGGAACCTAACTCTAGAGCGGTTTACTTCAAATGCGAAGGGAGACTAACTCCCGAGATGAGAGAAAGATGTGGGGTAGATTTTGTTCACACAGCAGAGCCGGAAAGCTGGAAAGACGGAACGTGCTTTATATACGAGAGCAACATCTATGAATCTGTTTTCGACATGATGAAAATGATGATTCAGTTTAACGAAGAGGGGAAAAGGTACATTTTTATACTCGATTCAGTTGATGGTCTCCAGACTAAGGGGGACAGCGAAAAAGCCCTTCACGACGCCACTAAGGTCGCAGGAGGGGCAACTATCAGCTCCGTCTTTATGAAGAAGGTGGCAACAGCTCTAACCAAAAGAGGTCATATGGCTATCTTCATAAGCCAAGTGAGAGCCGACATACAATTAGACCCTTACTCTAAAGCTCCCATAAGGCAAACCTCAGCTACAGGGGGTAACGCTTTACTCCATTTTGCTAACTGGATCCTTGAGTTCGAAGCAAGGTTCAAAAAGGATTATATTTTAGAGGATGACAAAAAAGCACCACACAGAGTGTCAAATAAAATTCTAGGACAATGGTCTAAAGTAACAGTCAAGAAATCTCCCAATGAAAAAACTAACATCGTAATAGCTTACCCAATTAAGAGAGGGAGAGTCGGGGGCACCAGCATATGGAAAGAGCTAGAAATTGTCGACCTTTTACTCCAGTATGATTTTGTCACCAAAGCAGGAGCTTGGATTAGAGTCTCTCCTGATATCGTGGAAGAATTAGCAAACAAAAAGATAGAGATACCAGAGAAGTTTCAAGGCAAAAATGGTTTATTTAACTTCCTTGAAGACAACCAAAAAGTAACCGACTATTTTTACGATAAATTCAAGGAGGTTTTGTCTTAATGATGCAAGGTCTCTTATTTGAGCTTTTTGGCTGGAAGAGTAAACCTAAAAAAGCGGCAATCTCAAGCAAAGGAGGCGGTACAGGAATAGAAGCAAGAGAAATCTTCTTACAAAAATGGCGCGCCATGCACTCGTACGCATCAGACTATCGCTATAAACCTAGGGGTCAGCTTCGACAAGACCACCTAAAAGCAGATAAAAACTTTACATTAAAAATAGCCCGTTGTAATAAATGTAAATGCAACTTACCTATATCAGAATTTAGACTCTTGGAGTTTAATAGGTTAAAAGAGAAAAGACCGTTTGCTAGATGCAGAGTTTGCGAAGGCCTAGACGCTAAAGAGAGAAAAGAAGGGAAGAAGAGGGCTTACCCATGCCCAGACCACTGCGAGCTTTGCGGTGACGAGTTTGAGGCAGGTAGAGCCTTTGGGTACAAGGCTCCTGTTTTCGACCACTTCCATGAGTCAGGTAACTTCAGAGGATGGATCTGCAAGTCCTGCAACTTAGGCTTAGGTCACCTCAAAGATAGAAAAGACACCCTTGAACAAGCCATCGCTTTCCTAGACCGCGTCCCAATACACGACAGTGAAGGATTTGTAATTGATTTTAAAAATCGGAAAAACCGAAAAATAATCCACGAATAGTTGAATTTTGCAGTGGACGATACATGAAAGACAAAAACCATGAGAAGTACAGAAAAACCGAGAAAGGTAAAGAAGCGATTCTTCGTGCTAAAAAGAAGTACGACTCAGTGAACCTAGAAAAGAGGAGAGAGCAGAAGAGGGATTACATGCGTCGCAAAAGAGCAGAGAACCCAAGTTATTGTAAGTGGAAATGAAGGAATTAAGAAATGAGACTTCTTAACACGTACGGGAGACTAGAGAGAAGAAACGTCAACAAGTACCTAATTAAATGGGACGACCCAAGCAGGTCTAAAATTCAATTCGAGGTAAAGCAGTTCCTTAAAAAATATTGGCAATCTTGTGTCGTCTACGAGGAGTTCCCCGTTTACGGAACCAGAATGAAAGTAGACATACTAAATGCTACAAAAAAAGTGGCCGTAGAAGTGAATGGCGCTCAGCACAGTAACTACAACAAGTTCTTCCATGCAAATTCAAGAGTAAACTACTTAAAGTCCATTAATAGAGATTTTAAAAAATTAGAATGGCTAGAGCAAAATAGTTATAACTTATTAGAAATAAACTACGACGAGATAGGTCTTCTTTCAAAAGAGTTTTTTAAAAAGAAATTTAAAGTAGCTTTATAGTGTAATATATGAGTATAAAGGATAGCAATTTTACTCTACCTTCAAGCATGCTAACTCAGTTGAATGAGTTCTCTTATGGGGGCTTTCTTCTTTTTACCTTTGACGAGGAGGGCTCTCCTAGGTTTTACGCTCAATTTGATAATGAATTAAATATGATGGGGCTGCAGAAAGCTTCCGAATATTGGTTAGAGGGAGTCCATGACATTAATGCCAGCAACATCAAAGACCAACTTAGCGGGCCAATGGACCTTCCAGAAAACAATGACGATATTGAAGAAGGGTGGCACGACCTCGACGACGAGGAAGACGATTTTTCTTCTTGATTTTTTTTCAAGTTTAGGTTAGACTTTGGATTGAATGTCTAACATTTCTTCTCTTAAAATAGAAAGGCACGTTTTAGGTGGCTTAATTAAGTACCCAAACGTCTTTTTTGATGTAGATAGGTTCATAAACTCCTCAGATTTCGTATCTAATGAGCATTATATTATCTACTCTACAATAAAAGACATCCTTTCTGCTGGTAAAAAGCTAGATAAAACGCTTTTAGCTCACCAAATCAAAAACCTAGGAGTATCTTTTAAAAGCGAAGTAGACATCTTCAATTACATAGAAGACATATCTTTCACTCAAATTAAAAAATCAGCGGTTATAGAGGCATGCCAAGAGCTATGCAAAATAAGAATAAGGAGGGATATAGACGAGACAGCGGACAAGTTAAAAGGATTTGTTAAAACAAATGGCCACAGGGATGCGGACTCGATAATCTCTGAGGCTGACCAAATATATAACGAAAAAATACAAAACTATTCCAAGCTTAACGAACCAGAGGATCTATTTAACGGAATAGAGGACCTTATACAAGAAAGAGGAAATGACCCCAAAGAAGAAATGGGGCTAAAAACTCCATACAGGAACTTTGACAGAATGTTTGGCGGAATAAGGAAAGGTAACATTTACGCTTGGGTTAGTAGACCTAAGCACGGGAAGTCTACCATTTTATCTCACCTAGCAACAGGAATGTCTGTTCTAAACAACTGCCCTGCTTTAATATTAGATACAGAGATGGCAACAGTTGACGTTCAGTTTAGAATTGCCTCTTCAGTAACAGGAATACCAGTCTGGCATCTAGAGACAGGGATGTGGAAGAAGAACGAAGATATGGTAAAAAAGTTTAATGATAATAGAGGTAAACTCGCGCTAGCGAAAGAGAAAGTCAAACACATGACAGTAGCAGGAAAACCAATTGAGGAAATTTGCTCTATAATAAGGCGCTGGTACTATTCCCAAGTAGGCAGAGGAAACGACTGTGTGGTTGTCTATGACTATATAAAATTAACAGGAGAGAACTCTTTTAATAAAAAAGAGTACGAACTTATAGGAGAGAAAGTAAACTCCCTCAAAGAGCTGACCCTAGAGCTAGACATACCCCTTCTAACAGCCTGCCAGCTTAACAGGTCCGCCGAAAGCGGAGTAGATGACAGTAGCGCTATAGCCCAATCGGACAGGTTACAGTGGTTCGCTTCATTCGTAGCTATATTTAGAAGGAAAACCCCAGAAGAGATATCAAGCGAAGGGCCAGAATACGGAACACATAAGCTGATACCCCTAGCTACGCGTTTCCAAGGAAGGGAGGCTCAAGGGCATCACGATTTAGTCAGAGTTGCAGAAGGAAACAGATATAAGTACGTGCCTAATTTTATAAATTACAACATAGATAATTTTAGAGTTTCCGAGCAAGGAACACTACAGGACGTAATTGAGAATCGATCCCTACAAGGGACATTGGAAGACCAAGAGCAAGGAAGGGAAGAGTTACTATGAACGACCTAGACTCTGACCAAATAAGAGACATACTAACTGAAATTGGCTACAACCTAAGCGACCAAGGCAAGTATTTCAGAGCCAAGCCATTATACAGAGACTCTGGCAGCAGCACGGTCCTCAGCATAAGGAAGTCTGACGGAATCTGGAAGGACTTTAAAGCAGATATTGGAGGGACCTTAGAAGACTTAATACGTCTGACATTAAGACTTAAATCAAAAGAAGATACAACCAAGTGGCTAATTAATAAAGGAGTAAACCCAGATTTTGAGACCAGAAAAGTAGAGCCCAAAGTAAACCAGACTAAAATTTTTAAAAAAGAACTGCTCTACAAGCTTTTACCGGACAACTCTTACTGGAATAATCGAGGCGTATCTAACGATACTCTCAAAGAGTTCAAAGGAGGAGTATCGATTCCATCAAGCACTCATTCTGGTAAAATGGCTCACCGCTACGTTTTCCCTATCTTTAACCATAAAAATCAAATAATAGGCTTTGCAGGTAGGGATCTTAAACCAGAACAAAGACAAGACGCTAAGTTCTATAGGCCCAAATGGAAACTTATTGGAGACAAATCTAAATGGAGGTTCCCTTTAATAGTAAACCACGACTTCATTAGAAATAGCAAGCAGGCTATATTAGTTGAAAGCATAGGAGATATGCTATCTCTCTGGGAACACGGCATAAAAAATTGCATCGTCACTTTTGGAGTTAGCTTGTCCCCTGATACAATGAGTCTGCTCACTAGACTTGACCCAGATAAGGTTTTTATAGCCTTCAACAATGACTCCGGAAATAATGACGCAGGAAACAAAGCCGCCTACACAGCAAGGAAGAAATTATTGCAATTCTTTGACGAAGACCAGATAACAATAAAGTTGCCGCAAGGGCATAATGATTTCAACGAAATGCACCTTAAAGAGCCATCTCTCATAAAAAAGTTTTTTAATATTTAAATATGCCAAATAAAGAAAAAGTAAGGCTTAGCGCCAGTAAAATAAAGACTCTGGATACATGTAGCTGGTTGTTCTATTCGAAATATTTCCTTAAAACACCCGATACATCCAACGACGGGGCGTCCCGAGGAACAGTTGTCCATCTAATATTCGAATTGTTGCTCAAGCCAAAGCATAAAAAGAAATATTTTGATAAGCTAAAGAAGAGCCCGACAGCGATACTAAAATGCAAAGCTTTAAGCAGGCTGCTAACGAAACACACTAAAAGGCTTAATGTTAACGACAAGGATAACCTAGCCCTTATTTACCAAATGCTGTATGTTGGGTTTAATCATAATTTCTATTGCAAAGGCAGTAAAAATCTAAAAGAGGAAGAGCATTTCGAAATAGAAGGAGAAAATTTTGTTATTAATGGCTTCATTGATAAAAAAGCTTTTTATAAAAATAAAATAGATATTTGGGATTACAAAAGCAGTAAGGCTAAGTTTAACAAGGAAGAGATAGAATCCAATTACCAAGCCTTAATGTATTCCTTGGCGACTCTTAAAAGCGACGGGATGATACCTAGCGTTAAATTCCTTTTTCTTAGGTTTCCCGACTCCCCCGAGCAGGCCGCTCCTAAGTTAACTGAGGATGAACTAGAGGGCTTTGAGATGTTTCTAACAGAGCTTGCCGACCTGCTCTCTGACTACGACGAAGATAAAGCCTTACAGAACATGGCTAAAAACGGCTACAAATACAGGTGGCTTTGCGGAAGCGAGAAACCCGGAAAATGGATATGCCCAGTAAGGAAACCTTTCAGTTTTTATGCCCTAGTAGATAAAAAGTCAGATAAAGTACTTAAAGGCGCACACACGAAAGAAGAGCTTACGGCAAAGGAAGGTCAAGAAATAGAGATAAAAGAGTACGGAGGTTGCCCAGCTTGGAACTTCTCCCCTCGGGCGGAAGACAAACCAGTATTTGATTTTTCTGATTTTTAACTTGACCTTAACCTAAGCGCGTGTTATCCTTACAAAGGAAGATGAAGTCTATTCCTTTATTTAAATCTCATTACAGCATAGGAAGATCTATCTTGACCCTAGAGGATCAAGATGAGAAGAAACCTAATCGCCCCTCTTCTATCATAGAGATAGCCAAGAGGAATAAAATGAAGACTGTCTTTGTAGTAGAGGACGGTATGAACGGGTTTTTAGAAGCATTTAAAAGCTGCGAAGACAATAAAATAAAACTGATCTTCGGCCTTAGGGTAAGCATTTGCGAAAACGCCAAAGACAAGACTAAGGAGTCTTTAGAAAAAGAGTGCAAGTACGTTATCTTAGCCAGAAACCAAGAAGGATACAAAAGGTTGATAAAAATATCTAGCGCAGCAGCTTGCGAAGGGTTCTACTACCAGCCCAGAACAGATTTAAATAAGGTGTCAAGCTATTGGAGCGATGACGATTTACAGTTATGCGTGCCTTTTTATGATTCCTTTTTGTTTAAGAACACGACTACTTTTTCAGTCTGCTTACCTGACTTCAGTTTCACTAAACCTGTTTTCTTTTTAGAGGATAACGATATGCCCTTTGATTATCTAGTGAGAAAGAAGGTGCTTAACTACTGCAAGGAAAACAAGTTCGATACAATGCCAGCTAAGTCTATATATTACGAGAATAAAGAAGATTTTAAAGCTTACCTGACTTTTAGATGTATAAATAAGAGGACGACCCTAGAGAATCCTAAGTTTGACCATTTATGCTCTAATGAGTTTAGCTTTGAAAGCTGGAAGGAGGCCCAAGCTTAATGGACGAACATTTACTTAGATTCAGAAAAGATAAAAAAGTAGTTTTTATTGATTGCGAAACCTACAACCTCTGCTTAAGCTTCTGCCATAATGTAGCTTGGCAGGTATCGATGATCAAAACAGACGGGACAAGAAAGCTAGACGAAAAAGATTATTATATTAAATGGGATACGGACTTTAAAATAAGCGAAGATGCAGCAAGAATAACTAGATACGATGACGACTTTGTTCAAAAGAACGGCAAGCTCCCCATGGAAACTTTTCCGACCATACAGAAGTGGCTGGACGAGGCTGATTACATTGTCGGACATAACATACTTGGCTTTGATATTTATTTAATAAAAGAGCTCTACAAACTAGCAGGCAAAGACTATAAACATCTTATACCAAAAATAATAGACACTAACTGCATAGCTCGTGGTATTAAAATGGACATTCTATACAAAGCAGAAGAAGACTTTACAGAATATCAGTACAGAATATATAACACGAGAAGGAAAGGGGTAAGATCCAGCCTGACATATTTAGGAAAAGAGTTTGATATAGAACATGATTATTCTAAATTACATAGTGCTATAGTTGATTTAGAGTTAAATTTAAAAATTTGGAACCGTTTAAAATATTCGCTTGAGCTATGACAGTAGACACATTCGTAAAAAAATTCAAAAATATAGACCTACCCCTTCACGGAGTAAGGCTCCCCTCCTTTGAAACCAGTAAGGAGCTCAGGCGTAGGCTTAAGGCAGGAGACGAAGAGGACAATAAGCAGATACTAAGACGCCTGTGTCGTGAAGGGTACGAAGCTAAACTCCTTAGCAAAGACCTAGACCCTAAGCTTGCAGAAAAATACACGGCCAGAACCGAGCGAGAGCTTAAATCTATGGAAGAACTAGGCTTTGTGGATTACATGCTCCTCACTTGGGACGTAATTGACTTCTGTAAAAAGAGCAGTATCCCCATTGGGCTTGGGCGAGGCTCAGCAGCAGGAAGCCTTGTCTTATTTTTGCTAGGAGTGACAAACTTAGACCCTATTAGATACGGGTTGTTTTTCGAGAGGTTCATATCTAAAATTCGAGCAAAAAAGAAAGTAGTAGATGGAGTAACGTATCTTGACGGAAACTTAATGGTAGATGTTGATAACGATGTCTGTTATTATAGTAGACACAAAGTATTAGAATATATAGAAAATAAATTTAAAGGTAAAACATCTAAGATACTTACTCTTAACACTTTAAGCGGAAAGCTTTTAATAAAGGAGTGCGGGAAGATTATTGGAAGTAAAAGTGAGACAGAAATGAACACCGTTTCTTCTCATATACCTAAAATTTTTGGACAAGTCAAAGATCTAGAAGAGGCTTATGATGAAGTCCCAGAGTTTAAGGATTGGTGCGATGACTTAGAGAATAAAGAATCTTATAAGATAGCTTTAAAATTAAGAGGCTTAATTAAAAACAAGAGTGTCCACGCCTCGGGAATCCTGCTTTCCTATGATGAGTTAGAGGACAGTTGCCCAGTCGAGCTTACTAGCGATAAGTCTGTGGTATCTTCTTACGACATGAATTGGGTCTCTTTGTTTAACGTTAAGCTGGATATCCTTGGTTTACGTAGCGTCTCAGTGGTACATGACGTATGCCAACAAGTAGGGTTAAAAGTTAGAGATATCGACTTAGACGACCCTGCTATATATAGAGAGCTACAAGCCCTTGAGGCTCCTCACGGCCTTTTT
>Ga0302118_10000068_pt1 | contig 39582 bp, 28 predicted proteins | sample AG5_331_MG_FD_203126 | JGI IMG/M metagenome (GOLD analysis project Ga0302118, IMG submission 203126) | Marine microbial communities from Western Arctic Ocean, Canada - AG5_33.1 | ecosystem: Environmental > Aquatic > Marine > Oceanic | place: Canada: Western Arctic Ocean | collected 2017-10-01 | reverse complement strand
TAAGGTCGCCACTTTGTGTTATCTCAGACCACTCTGCAACGAGTGAACTCTCCAATGACATGCGCGAATTGATCTGCCAATTGTGTATGACGAAAGGTTCAAAGCGCACTTCCTCTACGGTTGAGTTGGCATTTGGCAAGGGTGTGGAGGTCAGCCCATTAAACTCTGAGCTTCCTGGTCCGGAAGTCGGCACCGCAACCAATAAGCTCGAATCCAGAATGGTTTGTGCGCTCTCGATACCAAGCTCCAAGCCTTGATTTTCACTTAAGTTCATAATGTAAGAAGATCGAACGATGCGCTCCCGATTGCGACTCGAGGTATCGAGATACAGAGTGGGGCTCTCAGCACCGCCGACCGTGCCGGCAAGGAAACGCTCTCTTAGCGTCGCCTTGTTATTCTCGTTAACGATAAAAAGAGCCTTGACGCGATTCCCATTCTCGAACTCATGTTGGTAATCACCGCCAATTTCCCAATTTTCATTGCTAGAAGGAAGCGTTTCTCTTTCGTGAAAGGGAAATGGTGTGGCGCTATTGAAGTCGGTGAAGACGCGGAATACATCGTTCTCCGGCTTGCTTTCGTTGTAAAGTAAATTGAGTGCGAATCGATCGCGGTTGCTAGGGCTATAAGTTACGTTTGCATTAACAGAATATTGTGTCTCATCTGTAACTCGATCCCAGTCAATATTCTCGTTCGGCGAGAGGTCCGCATTTAGGCTGGTTTCAAAATTCTCTTGGCGGCCGTAGGTGTTTGTTATCTCGCCATTGAGCAAGTACGACCATGCGCCTGATTGACGACTCCAGGAGATTGAGCCGGCTGGATTGCTAGTGCCATCTTCGTGGTGGTTGAGGGTCAGCTCAGAGGCGGTGGTGGAACCAGACTGCGACTCGAGCAAGACGATATTGACAATCTGTCCTGCGTTCTGTACATCCAAATCACTAGAAGTGCCACGAATTATTTCGATGTAGTCGACTTCGTCGGCAGAGATTCTTGCCAATTGGCTGTCTGCCTCGTTAGCCTTGCCGGCGAGGCGCCTACCATCAATTAAGATTGGAGACTCAGAACCCAGCCCACGGTCACCATCACTTGCCAGGGTGCCGCTGCCGGCGCGTATTAGCTGGATTCCGGGCACGCGATCCAGCATGTCATTAATTGTAGTGGGGTTAAACTGCGCGAAGTAAGAGGCAGGGAAGGTGATTGTGGAGTCGTCATCCACCGATTCCTGTGCGTGGGCCATATTCGTTATAGAGAGCAGTGCTAGACAAATTACTAGTCTAGGCCAATTCTTGGTATAGCGGCTAATTACCATGCTCAACTATTCTCTTGTTCGTATTATTATTGTTTTAGGGCGTAATGCATGTGCTGCTAACATTATTGCTTGCAGGAGGCGGTTTTGATCTTAAAGAGATCGCCTAAGGAAAGTCAACGCGCTGCTACAATTTGTCAAAGATCGTTCCGTAGTTAGGCCAAGCAATGTGCGTATCCAAGACAATGGAAAGGAGTCATGCCTGAGGTACTACATTTCAAAGTGGAGGAAGCCTTAGTGCGAGAAAAAAGGCGATCTTTGCGAGTATGAGTCTGCAAGTTATTGCACACTTTCGATGGACGCTTTGCGACCAGAGTTGGAGATTTATAAGGGATCGCTCTCTACCCAAAGCGAGTATCTCTATATTCGTTCAGCCAGTTTTCTACCTCTTGCTCCAGGCGCCTACTTGGCTCGCTTGGTAGTCTTGGAGCATCAAAGTCCCCAGATGATACACTTTCTAATAGCTTTGCTGAATTCGGAGTTTTATCTTGCTTTGGACATGATTATATATTCAAGGCTCGAACGCGTAGCAAAGAAGAAAAACTTAATCGGTCAGTATTAGAAGCCAATGGGTCGCGGTAATTGCTTTTAGAGAAATGGCACACAAGGAGGATCAAAGGGGTTAGATACCGGCTAGTAATAGTCGAAAACCGTAGAGTGCATAATCTGTCCCACAGGCTAGAAGCCAAAGAGTACTTCTATGCTGTCCCTGCGCCCAAGTTAGAATGGTTGCGATTTTAACTTGGGATTTAAGATGCGAGAGTAGTTTGATCTATATAGGGCGAGTATCTCAATCAGAGTGCCTTGACCCTTTTTCTTTTGCGAAAGCCAGTCTATGAATAGTTTGTTATCATTTCGACCAAGCATGAATTCGAAAGCGAATGACACACACCGGACAGAAACATGACTGACCCGCAAGATTTATCTCCTCTCACATTTACCTGCCGCACCGCGCAAGACACTGACACAGAAGTCATAAGGCAACTGATGCAATTATCGATTGCCGAAAATATGAAGGCTTTTCTGACGGTCGGTGAGATCGAGGCGGCGAAGGAAACGATGGGTGTAGACAAGACTCTGATTATGGATGGAACCTATTTCCTGATTGAAACAGTTCATGATGGAGAACTAATATTGGTAGGTTGCGGGGGTTGGGGCAAGCGCAAGACCTTGTATGGCGGCGACCATACAGTTGGCCGAGATGACAGTCTTAGCGACCCATCCATTGAAGCCGCGCGCATACGCGCCATGTACACGCACCCTGAATGGACGCGACGCGGTATAGGTACATTGCTACTAGACCTTGGTGAGGATGCAGCAAGAAAGGCAGGCTTTAAAACTATCGAGTTGGGCTCGACTGTACCGGGCGAGCCACTCTATCTCGCTCGCGGCTATGTTGAGGTTGAGCGCAAGATGGAGACGGCTACGAATGGCTCGATCAATACAGTCATAAAAATGATGAAGCCTCTCACCTGACTAACTAGCGTTCCAGCCGTTAACTAAGTGCGCAGCTCTAAACACACTGTCGGCGGATTGCTGAACCTTCAGCCGTAGCCGCGGTGAAAGATCTGGCGCGGTTTCTAAGAATTCACGAATAGTTTTTGCGGCTTCTACGGAGTTGTGCCCACGAAGAGTCGAGTCCAGCCAGCGCCCTGGGAAGAAGATGTCTCCGGTCTCTTGAATCTCTCCGATCATGTTCAATGCTGGAGCGATCAGGGCGATAGATTCTTGCGCTCGAAGCGGATGATGAATGTTATTCAATCCGGCTATCACCCAAGCCTCACGATCGCGATTCGACTCGAGCTTGAGTGATTCGAAAAAAGCAGCTCGCACTAATGGGTCGGCAGAGAGTGAATCGCGTACGAACTTGAATCGTGCAAGTCGGTCAGGGTTTTCTAGTCGCTCTTGCTGCAGCGTCAAGATCTCCTCGGCATTCGCTATGCCCTTTATGGCCAATCCGCTCGCTAAGGAAATCTGCTCCAACTCGGAAAGCGGAAGATCAGTAACCTGCTCGTCGCCAGACCATAATCGCTGCAATCTAGCTAGGCCTTCATCCGTGGTGGTGAGGCTGCGATAGGCGGAATAGAAGGAGGAGCGGCCGGAGCGGGGGCGTTCGCTCATGGCCTGTGTCCAGAGTAGGTTTTCAATCTCGCCGCTTAAGCGTTGCCGATCGGAGTTGCTGAGATAATTCCAATAAACAGTGCGTGTGTAACTGAGAATTCGTGAGACGACTAGCTCATCCTGCTCGATAGCCAATGAATCTAGCGCTGATTGCAGGAATTCATTGGGAGCGAGGCGTCCTTCTAAGAGTTGGTCCCACAAAGTAACCCAGGTTGCACCACGCAGTAACGCCGTTTCCAGCTTGTTCACGTTCGAGACAAGATAGGCCTGACTCTGAGCGTCCAGAATAAACCCGCCATATTCAACCCCGCTGCTATTTGGCAAGATGAATTCTGTATATGCCAATCCTGACAGTCGCTGCGGCCCGGACCCGAGTTCAATAGTTAGGGGCTCGTTTGCATCGGTCGAACCAATGCGCATTTCAAGTGTCTGTGGCCACACGCGTCCTCGATTTTCTGGATCTTTTTGCTGTACAACGACATCGTCATCCTCTCGGAAGATGCTGATCGATGGTCTATTTGCTTCCTCTACCCATACCTGACTCCAGGTAGCGAGATCTTGTTCGGATCGCGCATCGAGTATGGCGATCAAGTCAGGCCAAGTGGCATTGCCGTAGGCGTAGGTGGATAGGTATTCGCGCATACCCTCACGGAATAGCTTCTCGCCCACGCGATTCTCTAGGTGCCGCATCACTATGGGTGCCTTCTGATAAATGATCGCGCCGTAGAGAGTTCCAGCGAAGCGCAGGTTATCTAGAGGCTGGCGAATTGGGTTTGCACCAACCGTACGATCTACCGAGTAGGCGGCCGGGTGATGTGCAGTCAGAAAACGTAGCCCGTGATCAACGTCGGGGAAGGAGGGATTCACAATCTTTGCCGCCATAAAGTTAGCGAATACCTCTTTAGTCCAGACATCGTCGAACCAATTCATAGTGACGAGATCGCCGAACCACATATGCGCGGACTCGTGAGCAATAAGTGAGGCGCGTCCTAACATCTGATTTTGGGTGGCAGTCTCATCTAAGAAAATACTAGCCTGACGGTAGAGAATTCCGCCGGGATGCTCCATGCCGCCATATTGAAAAGAGGGTATTAGCACGAAGTCGAATTTCTGAAATGGGTAGTCGATCTGCGTATAGTCTTCTAGCCAGTCGAGAGTAGTTGCATGCAGTCGAAAGATCTCATCGCGATTGCGCGCGACTTTGTCTGCATCGGTCTCGCGGTGATACATGTTAAAAGTTCGACCATTTATCTCGGCTGTTTCCCGTTCGAACACACCCGCCGCTACCGCGAACAGATAGCTAGGCATTGGCTGCGTCTCGAGAAAGGTGAAATGTGTACGTCCATTCTTCGTGCTAGCAGAATCCTGGGGCCCATTCGCAATGACCTTCCATTGCTCCGGCACTGTCACCTCCCAAGTTACTCTTCCCTTTAAGTTGGGTTGATCGAATAGGGGGAGAGAGAAATGCGCGCGGTCGGGCACAAACAGCGCATAGAGGAAATCCTCACGACGATTGAAGGCTTCGTCGCCTGCATCAAACGCTAGGTCTATGCTGTTCTCTCCAGGTATCAGTGCGGATGCAGGAATAACGATGTGATCATTCACTGGCTGCCAATTCGCTTCTATTCCATTTACTAAGACGGAGTGAATTCTCTGCTGCGGCAGTAGAAAATCGATAACGAGTGGCTGTGCGCTGCGATCATTCCAATTCAGGCCAATGCGAGACTTGCCTGTAATTGCTTCGGTGCGAGAAAGTGGAATATCCAGCGCAAAATGGTAGCGCAGGTCGTAGATTGTCTTGCTGCGGTGCTCGGCAAGCTCCCAAGGAATGCCCTGATCGATGGCTAGCTGAGTGCTACTGCAGCTGTTCAGTGCAAGAAGCCCAAGTGTGAGAAGCAGGCAAGCTAGCCTCTTTGAATAGGATACGGAAATCATACAGCTGTACGCGTCGATTTAAGGATTTTGCAAATAGTAGCAGAGAATTCCAATCGAAGGGTTTTCAGTAGCTGTTAACTGCTCCCTAGCAATAAATAGTGAAAATCAATTCTTCGCATCCATTATCGCTGTGTGCATAATCTTCCACTGCGCATCCACTTTGGCAAAACCAGGTGGATATGTGTTCTCCTCAATTCTCTATCAGGTATCGCAGACTCACCTCGCGAGCCATCGGTATAGAGGTGGAGAACGGCCCCATCGCCACCGAGATAACGAATCGAGATAAGGTTGGCATTGCGAATCTCGCTCCTGCGAAACACGTGAGCTGAAAGCCGGGAAAAGTTGGTCGCGCATGACCACTATCTAGAGATTGTCTGCACAGGCCAAAAATTATTAGTGCGCGGGAGAATGAAGGATGCAATGTCCGCATTGAAGGTGTGCAGATACATCGAACGCATTGGGTGGCGAAACAGCATGTGAAGCAGATACGGTAATGTTAACCGACGGCGCTGAAGTGCCAGTTGCGAGTTCGAGAAGTCAGCGACTTAGCCGGCTCAGCGAGCCTTGAGTGTAGGAAGTATTTAAGTTGAGGGAACTTCTACTTCTCTTGTTTTCCTCAGCTTTGTAAGCCATCGCAGGAAGCGGCGAAGCGCTAATGCTAGCCCTGTCCAAACCATGAGTATTGCAGCGAACGATGCAATGCCTGCAATTGTCTGTCCGGTTAGTCCCAAGGCCTCACCTGTGTGCAGGAATCTTACCCAGCGTCTGGCTTGTGCACCTGCGCTCTGACTGGTGAAAGGCGCCCATTTAATAACTTCACCCCCGCTTACGTCCATTGTTAGTACATGGCGTTTCTGTGGTTGCCCACCATCACCTTCGTCTAGCGTCAGGTTTGCAGAGTTTGCTTCTGCAGCGGGTATGGCTAGAGTGATCGTGCGCCAATCTTCGCTGTAGGTTTTTGCGGTATCGACTAAGTCAGCATAGGGCAGGCGACTTACAGGCGCCGGGTTGGGCGCTTCCACGCTTGCGGAACCACCTCTCACCGGCGGTTCTTCGCCGGCAAGTTGATAGACCAGGTTGTTGGCTCAGGTGTAGTTGAAAACGGTAGCGGTAGAAATGATAACGACTAGCGGTAGTGCCGCCCAGAAGCCAAACACATGATGCCAGTTGAAGTTGCGTGCATTGGCATTGCTGTTTGATGCGTTAAACCAGACGCGTGCGCGTAGCGCTGCCTGTGCATAAATCTTCGGTAGCCAAAGATAGATGCCGCTAAGAACTAGGAAGAGAAACATCAGATTCGCCGCACCAGTGACAATGCGTGCAGAGCTGCGGTTGTCGCCAGTCATGTTGAACCAGCGGTGCCAGCCACGCACTGTGGAGAAGAAGGCGCTCCAGGTGTCGGAATGTGGATTGTAGGCCTGTCCACTATAGGGGTTGAGGTATTGAGTCTGGCTCCGGCCTTGTCTTAAGACGACAGGGGCAGTTGGGTCTGAGTTCAGCATGAGGCTACTGGCTTCGAACCCCTCTAGGTTTCGACTAGCCGCTATCAGCTGATCGGCGGTCAGCATCAGCTGGCCCGTTTCCGGCTCGGCATAGTAGCTGCGGTCTTCCCATACCTGAGCTTGGCGCTCGTAAGTGAGGACGACGCCGGTTACGGACATCATCAAAACTACCACTCCAGCGCTGACGCCACAGGCTAGATGAAGCCAAAAGATTGTTTTTCTAAACATTAAGAGACCACTAAAAAATAATACAAATACGAATCATTCTCATTTTATAAGAAATTGATTCGCGTTGTCACTCTTTAGTTAGGTTGATAGTAGTTGGGCGGATAGGAGTTATTAGGCGGAGGTTGGCTAGGCTGGTCCCGTAATTCTTGGCTGTGCATTTTCAATTACAGCCTCTATAAAATATTTCCAATGACTGCTTTCGGCCAAGAGAGGACGTTTACACTCTACAATATTTTACTCTGACCCTAATAGATTGTAGAGAGCATTAAGAAAAATCACTATGAGCCCGGATCGCCTTAGCAGCACTTGCTCTTGCAGCCAGTTTGCCGTTTTGCTGGAAAAAGTCTGCTTCAACAAACCCGGTTGTACGACCACGATTAATCATGCGTCCTTCTATGCGAATAACACCGCTTTGCATGGGACGAAACATTCGCGTTGTCAGTTCCGTGGTAGTGAACCATTCACCATCTTCTAGAGCACTGGCCATTGTCATCGATACGATATGATCGGCTAATGCTGCTATCCAACCACCAAAAACACGTTCTTCCTGAATATCGCGACTGCCGTCATTAGGCCATTCATAAACAATACGTCCGTAAGATACCTCCTTCAACCAGAGGTGTGGCTTTATCCCTAGATTGCGAATCCCCGGAGGAAGTTGTCCGTCAGCTGACCTTAAGTGTTCAAAAAATTTCACTTGTTGTTTAGATAATTCTGTCCGTTCTATTTTACTCATTGGTTTCCAGGTAGTAATAGACTGTAGCTGGTTCTGCTAACATGGTCATGATGAAAAATAGTTGCAGTGAAAGCGTCTTTATTCTCTAAGGTAACACGATATCCAAAGCGGCAATTAACCTGTCTACTTCTTCAACAGTATTGTAGTGTGTCATTGATACTCTTACTGCGCCGTTCGCCTCTAGTAACCCCATGCTTTCTATCAGACGGCGGGCATGAAAGTCTCCAAAGCGAATTGCGATTCCGTGCTCGTCCAGGTTTTTACACACTTGTTCCGGATCCTGATTTTCGACTGTAAAGCTTATAGTCGCGACTCTCAAAGGATCTGTGCCTGAGGGGTTGCCAATCACATGGCAATCATTTCGTTTTCTCAGGTAACTGAGTAATCGTTCGGAAAGTGCAACCTCCTGTTCCTCAATTTGCTGAAATGCCGCCTCCAATTGCTCACGTCGAGATCCGTTTTTACAGGTATGCGCACCAAGGCCCGCTAAGTAGTCAACAATCGCGCCGGAAGCATATGAAAGCTCATAATTAGCATTGCCTGGCTCAAGTTTTGCGGGAATTTTATTTGCGTCGTAAAAATAGTGATACAAATTGGCGAGGTCGGACATGTGAGCATATTTACAATAGAGTGCAGCGTGATGGGGGCCATAAGTTTTGTAAAGGCTCAGCGCATAGAAATCTACATTCCACGAGCTAACATCAACTGCTCTGTGTGGTGCATATGCAACGCCATCGACACAGATTTTCGCGCCTCGCTCATGTACAAACTGAGCGATTTCTTTTATGGGATTGATAGTGCCAAGAACATTTGAAACGTGGGTACAGCATACAAGTTTAGTCTTGTCTGTTATGAGCTTGTCTAGTTCAACTAGCTCGAGCTCAAAGGTCAGTCCATTCATGTTCCAAAATTTTATATTGACGCCAATTTCCTGCAATGCAACCCAGGGTCCAATATTGGATTCATGATCAACATTAGTGACTACAATTTCATCTCCGGCTTGAAACTGATGTGCCATCGCCTTGGCTAGAAACTGTATAAGAACAGTGGTAGAGGGCCCAAATACAATTTCTTCAGGTCTTGAGGCATTAAATAAGGTGGCGATATTTTTACGCCCCTCAGCTAACGAGCTAGCAGCTTTTTGGGACAGCTCATAGCTGCCACCCATTTGCACGTTATTTGAATAGTAATATTGCGTAATTTTTTCGACGACACCTTTTAGAATTTGTGAGCCACCGGCGTTGTCCATCAAGGTCCAGTCTGTAGCTAGACCGGGGAACTGCTTCCTTACAAATTCAATATCAAGAGCCACGTTATTTTCCCTAAATAAGTTTAGTTTAATGTTCTAAGACGTTTTTGAGAAACGCGAGCGTGCGAGGTTCCTTGGCCGCGTCAAATATGTCTAATGGGGTCCCACTTTCGACGATTTGGCCTGCATCCATGAAAATAATGCGATCAGATACTTGCCTTGCAAACCCCATTTCATGCGTCACGACGATCATAGTAACGCCTTCGTCAGCAAGTTTTCGGATGACATTCAAAACCTCTCCCACCATCTCTGGGTCAAGTGCTGATGTAGGTTCGTCAAATAGCAAGATTTTGGGTTCCATAGCTAGTGCCCTTGCAATAGCAACCCGCTGTTGCTGACCTCCAGAAAGTTGCCCAGGATATTTTTCAGATTGATCCGAAATGCCCACGTTATCCAGCAACGTGAGGGCTCTTTTAGTTGCGACTTCAGTGGATATTTCGTCGACGCGCATAGGTGCCAATTTCACATTTTCCAATATTGTCATGTGAGGGAAAAGGTTGAAATTCTGAAAGACCATGCCGACATTTGCGCGAACATTCTTGAGGTCGGCTCCTTTTTTTACAACCGTTCCGTTAACCGTTATCTTTCCAGAATCATCATATTGTTCCAACAAATTGATGCAACGTATGAGTGTTGATTTGCCTGAACCGGAAGGGCCAATAACGCTAACAACTTCTCCCTCGGCAACCTCGAGATTGATACATTTTAGTGCCATAAACGTACCGTAATGCTTCGAAACATTCTCTAGTTGGATTAGCGAGTCCATTATTGGTTCCTCTTGCTGTATCTTTTTTCAAGGTGGGAAACGGCAAGAACCATGGGCAATAATACAAGCAGGTAAATTCCAGCAGCCGCTATCAAAGGTGTTGGATTGGCAGCGATCGCCTGCGCTTGGGTGGCCTGCTTGAGTAAGTCAGGCATCGCAACAACTGAAGCCAGCGCAGTATCTTTGATAACATTAATAGAATTGTTAGTAAGTGGAGGTATCACTATTCTTGTTGCCTGGGGCAGAATTACGTCTTTCATCATGTGCGTAAAGCTAAGCCCCAATGCTTGTGATGCTTCGAATTGTCCCTTCGGTATTGCTTCAATACCGGAGCGAAAAATTTCAGCTGTGTAAGCGCTGGATACAATGATCAATGCAGTAGCCGCTGCTGTGAACGGCGACAAGCGAATACCAACGAAAGGTAGCGCGTAAAAAATCACGATAAGTAATACGAGCAAAGGTATGGAGCGAAACACGTCGATATAAATTTTTGCGATCACTCTTGCAATGGCAGGCGTATAAAGTCGAGTCAGCGCTAGCAGCAAACCGAAAAATAGCCCGAGAACGATGCTCACCAGCCCAAGCTTAAGCGTGGTCGTAAGACCGAGTAACAGCATCGGTAATGTTTCGAAAAATACAGCCCTATTCAGGAACGTATCCATAAAGTTCAGCAGTAGACCTGCATTTACGCTGGGCATGGCGGTCACTTTTGCGGTTGATGTGGTTTCTTCTGCTAAGACGCCAAACCATTTATTGTGTAGCTCGTTGACAAACCCTTCTTGTTTTAGATGTGTGATGATTTCGTTGGCGCTCAATGCCAGCTCGTCGTCTTTTCTGAACATCATGGAGTAACTGCCACCGGTTTTGATGCGTTCTACAACTTTGAGTTCGGGTTTGTCTTTTGTGTAATATTGCATAGCCGGGATGTCACTGATGTACCCTGCAACTCTACCTATTTGTAGATCGAGTGCAGCAGGCGCAATCCCCTCGTAGCGCCTAATCTCTTTGAAATCATATTGCTGTTGATTCTCTGATGCCCAGATATCGCCGGTGGAACCCGTATCCACAGCGACAACCTCGCCTTGTAAGTCGTTAATAGACTTAATGCGGCTGTCACTTCTGACTGTGAGTGATTGGTCGCTGTCATAATAAGGCTGGGCGAAGGAAACAGAGGCGAGTCTTTGTTCGGTAATAGTAATAGATGAGATAGCAATATCGATTCTCGAGGACTGTACGGCAGAGAAAAGGCCGTTGAAGGGTATATTGATGACATCTATATTTTTGTTTAGCCGTTTGGCTACTTCATTGACTAGGTCAATTTCAAATCCTATCAACTCTCCAGCAGTATCTTGGAATTCCCAGGGCACATTGCCAATGTTTGCGCCGACGACGAGGACGCTTTTGTCCATACTTGCCGCGCTAACTGGTACCAGATATGCAGCGAAAGACATCAGTATCAATATAAATTTCAATATGAGCTTTTGAAAATACAAGAGTTGCTATCCTAGCGTACAGCGAGCTGATTTTTGGCTAAAGCATAACTCTACCTGATTTGAGGTCAAAGGGGTTAGAGTAGAGCGATTTTCGTACATCAATTGCTGGATCAAGGATCTTTGATCTCTTTTGATTGATGATCAATGTCTTTTCGTAACCTTTTCGGTTAATCAGTCACATTATAGAAGTGTGAACCTGTTTTCGACCGTATTAGATCGGATACATCAATGCTCGATATGATGTAGAGGTGGCAAAGCTATTATGTGAGGTCTAACAGTTGCGTTGATATTCTCCAGTTTTCTGAGAAGCAATAGCTCGTTGGCACAACAACCAGCCCCTGTTGAGATAGGGGAAAAAAATTCGCTGTCGAACAATTGACGAATTAACATAGGGTTATTTTTTAACTTGCTAGACCTATTCTGCTTTCAGATTCAATTTCTTGTGGCAACACAAACCAGCGCATTTTGTTGGCTGATTCAGGCAAAGACAAGCTGTAGCGAACCCTACTTTCATCAACTTTATTTAATTCTTTTAACGCTTCATCGAGATATTCTGAGAGGGGTTTTGCAGGGTCCATAGCGGGCTGTTGATCCTCTACAAAAAGAGATTCCAAGCAAAGCGATTTCAATTTCATCGATGCGCCCTGATAACGCCAAGTACCTGAATCAGAATCGATCTCATAAAACGGAAGAAGCTTCCAGCCAAGCTCTGACACGTATTCAACGGCATTTAGCAGATAATCGAACGTTTCTTCGTTGATGAAATAGTTAAAATTCAAGCGAACCCATCCTGGCCGCATCACCATATGACCCTTATTGAGCTCTTTCTCTAGCTTGCGAGAATAATTCAAGTCCATACCTAGAAGCTCGTGACCGTAAGGCCCGGCACAAGAGCAGCCACCACGAGCCTGAATACCAAAAAGATCATTCAGCAAAGCCACTACGAATCCATAATGCAGGTCAGCTTCTTCGTGCTTGATTCTAAGAGAAAATATGGAAAGACCTTCTTGGGAAGAATCACCTAAAACTTCTATGTTCTTATTGAGCTTCCATTGCGCTAGCGCGCGTTCTTTAAAGCTCGCCTCCAAGCTTTCAATTAAATCAGTTCCCACTGCTTGCTGCAGTTTGAAAACCAGCCCAGCCCGAACGGATTCTACTATTGCTGGCGTGCCGCCTTCTTCCCTGCGTTCATGATCGGCAATGAATTGATGATCAACTGGTGTGACATAGAGAACTGTCCCTCCACCAGGAGATGCGGGAACTGAATTTTTGAGCAATTTTTTTTTGACAATCAACACACCTGGCGTGCCGGGACCACCAACAAACTTATGTGGACTTAGGAAAACTGCATCCTTTGAGCAAGTGTTGTTTAAAGGGTTCATATCGATCGAGACATAAGGCGCCGCTGCTGCGTAATCCCAAAAAGACAGGGCATCGTATTGATGTAGAAGCGCTGCTACCTCATCGACATCTGTCTTTAGTCCTGTGACATTTGATGCGGCAGAAAAGCTGCCAATCTTGAGCGGTCTATCAGCAAACTCGATGAGTTTTGCTTGTAAAACCTTTGTGTCCAATTGGCCTGATTGAGACAATGGAATGACTACAACATCGGCTATCGATTCTCGCCAAGGTATTTCGTTACTGTGATGTTCGTAAGGACCAATGAAAATGACTGGTCGAGATGCAACAGGAACTAAATCTAGAAATTTATGCCGTTCATTTAAATTCACCGGAAGCCGCAGATCCAAAATATCAATCAATTTGTTAATTGCTGCGGTAGCACCAGAGCCACAGAAAATAAGTTGATCGTCTTCAACGGCATTGACGGCTTGTTTTATAGACTGCCGCGCCTCTTCGCGAAACGCAGTAGATTGCGCGCCTGTGAATGAGGTCTCGGTATGCGTGTTCGCATAAAATGGGAGCACTCTATTTGTAATAAATTGTTCGATGAAATCTAAAGAACGACCAGAAGCGGTGTAGTCCGCGTAAATAAGCGGTTTCTGTCCAAAGCTTGTTTCGATTAACTGGCCATCACCTATAACAGAATCTCGAATCTTAGCGACTAGCTCTTTACTCATTGCATTGTTCCCCAAAGTTTCAGGTAATGGTAACTCTCTAGAAGGGGGACATTGTCTCTAATTAGTCGGTTTTCCTGCCCAATATGATCCATTTGTTTCTTATAATTTAATATAAAGGCACAATATGCCAAATAATTAATAATTAGTGAGTCACATATGGATAAACAAGACCTATTACTGCTTCGATCAATTCAGCAAGACTCGTCTCTTTCTACCGGTGAGTTGGCCGAGAAAATTGGTATGTCCAAATCTGCATGCTGGCGAAGATTACAAAAGCTGACAGCTGACGGGGTGATTAAAAAACAAGTTGCGATTTTGGATGCACAGATGCTCAATCTCCCGCTGACCGTCTATATTTCTATTCGCACTAACGAGCACAATGACAACTGGGCTTCTCAATTTCAAAAAGTCACTCAGAATATCCCTGGAATTCTTGAAGTCTATCGAATGAGCGGAGACTTAGATTATCTATTGAAGGCCGTAGTGGAAGACATGCAGGGCTATGACAATTTGTACAAACAGCTTATTAAAGCAGAGCTATTTGATGTTAGTTCTAGCTTTGTGATGGAGACGATGAAGCAGACAACTGAACTACCCTGCACCGTAATATGAGTTGAATCAATAACAAGTGTAGTCGGAGTAAAACTAAGGTAGTTTTCGAGGGAGAATGAAGTGCGGCCCAGGTCGCAATCTCTGGGCTGTTTGTCCCCATAGGGCTTCGTGCGGACGCTCGTTGCAAACTTCCGTGTTTTACTCGGGTCCCATTTATGTGACTGATTATAGATTTATAATCTATTGCTCACTACAACTTACTGTTCCTAAAATTATTCTCAGGCTATAGCGCCCCCTGAGAGTTCGGAATCCCTGTTGTCGTGAAGGTGGTGAGATTCGATGTGCGACCTACGGTCTTTCACGCAGGCATTCTAACCAACTGGAACCCCTGCTTAGAAGGTCGGCACTCTATCCAGTGAGGGAGGGATTAGAAGCCTCGAATGGTTTTACCAGGGGGTATTTTCCCGTGTATACCATTAAAGGGTATTCGTGTTGCTGGATAAGCAATGACACACTCTGTGAGGTGAATTTTTTATCTTTTTTAGCAGAGGCGTATATTCTGGGAATCTAAATTCTTACGGCAATATTTAGGTTACTTCCACCGCAGCCCGCCCTTTGGTTTGTGCAAAACGACCAAACACTTCCCCATGTCGATTCGGGACTCCTGCAGCCACATATTTCTGTAAGTAAGATCTATCGGATATCCAAGGGTTTGATTCGCTATCAACACGTCCTAACGGGCTGGATGCTGGGGGTTAAAATCGATCATCATCCAAAAAGCGTCCTGAATGCCTCAAAAGAGAGTTTCTGAACAATACGCGCGCGCGGAGAGTTTTCGGACTCTATAAGGGCTGGGCATAAAATTCCTGAGAAACGGCTTGTGGGTGCGGCATCAACTCTTGTGTATACCGTTTGCCTTTCATAGACACCCCTCATAGAGCTACATTTAACGCTATTTAGTGTCTAGCAAAGGCAGGGAAGTCCAGACCTCCGAATGTTATATTTCATTCTGATCAAGGTTGTCATCATACAAATAGGAAATATCACCAAGTCTTATGGCGCTGCTGTATACAACAAAGCATGAATAGCAGATGTAACAGCTGGGACAATTCACCGATGGATAGGTTTTTCCGGAGCTTTAAAATACTGAGTGGATGCCTTGATAGGCTGCCGGTCTTTTATTGAAGCGAAGTTTGCGGTGAATAATTACATAACAGGCTACTACAGTCGTGTAGGGCCGCATCGACACAACGTTGGGCTATCACCAAACGAGTCAGAGAAGAAATACTGGCTTGCAGATAAACTGGCGGCCAGTATTACTTGGCCACTACAGTTAGGCTGGGCTGTCTAAAGGTATTGAGTTATCAGCATCCCCTATTAATCCTATTCAGATTCGCACAACGTCGACAATTATTGTATTTTTGGCGTTGGGTTTCAGCCTCCAAATGAACCGGCAACTCAAGATACACGGTTCTTGTTGGAATGGAGCTATCGACTAACATCCACTGAACAGGCATTACTTATGTTTTTTTACTCTTGTCTTCAATCAAGTTTTAGATGGTATCCCACTTTGGTCGCGCTACTAAGCGCAGGCCTGATCGCTGCTCAGCCTGGCTTGGCTCAAGAGCTGCCCACAGAAGAGGGGATCGAGGACTGGGTCGCTGCAACCATGTGTGCGGCGGATAACCGCGCTGTAGACCTAAGGCGGGGGCTGTCTTTCTCCTTTACAGGTGCTGATGGCAACAACCCGCGCCACCTTGATGCGGCGCAGGCGGGGCTCACCACGAGCGATATGTCAAACCTAGAGCTGGCCTGGGCGGTCGCTTTTCCAGAGACGTCCAGTTTGCGAGCCGCGCCAGTGATCGTTGGCTCAACAATTTTTTATTCTGCCACCGATTCCGGTCGAATCTTTGCGCTGGACACCAACAGCGGCTGTGCCAAGTGGGTATATAATGCCGACACACGCTTGCGTTCTTCATTGGCCTACGGGGTAATTGATGGCTTAGGTACACTCGTGTTTGGTGATGGTCGCGGCATGATTCACTCCATCAATGCGGAAAATGGCGAGGCGATCTGGATCGCGAGCGGTCAAGCCTCCGACAACCAAGCAATGATTACCGGCACGCCCGTTATTCATGAAGACAAAATAATCGTGCCGCTTTCCGGTTCCGGCGTTGTAACCGGAGGCAATCCGAACTTTGAATGCTGTGAAAATCACGGCGCCGTCACCGCGCTAAATGTGCGCACTGGAGAAAAGCTGTGGGAATACCACACTATGCCAACGGCGGAATACACTGGCATGGTCAGCTCAACTGGTGTCAAACAACGCGGTCCTTCCGGTGCCCCAATCTGGACTACACCGACGGTAGATGCGCAGAGAGGTCAGGCTTACGTCACCACTGGCGAAAATACCTCACACCCCACTACTAATACCAGCGATTCAATCATCGCCCTTAATCTGGAAACAGGGGAGGCGAACTGGGTCTTTCAGGCACTAGAGCACGATATGTGGAATTTCGCCTGCACGGCAGATGGCCCTAACTGCATAATTCTAGACAATACCAACTCCGTCGACTTCGATTTCGGTGGCCCGGCCATCCTAGTAGAAAGTGACGATCGAGACCTGCTGATTGCCGGCCAGAAATCCGGTGATCTCTGGGCACTGGATCCCGACACAGGCGCACTGGTCTGGAATCAGCGCGTCGGCGAAGGCACAGCACTGGGCGGCAACCACTGGGGCATCGCCACTGATTCCGAGCGGGCCTTCATGACCATCAACGATCCAGGCACTATGAGCGAGAACATCCGGCCGGGCATATACACTTACTTCGTAGCAACCGGCGAGCCAAGTTGGTCCTATGAGGTGGAGTCAGAATGTGGTGAGCAGCGCAGCGATAGACTGAGGCGTTGTGAATCACTCTATGGTTTCTCTGCTACGCCATTGTCTGTGGACGGAGCAATTATCACCGGTGGGCTAGACGGTCGTCTGTTTGTATTCAACTCGGACACGGGCGAAGAGCTTTTTAAATTCGATACAGCTCAGGATTTTGAAACGGTCAACGGCGTAGAAGGTTATGGCGGTTCCATCGACAGCCATTCCATTGCCGCGGGATCTGGCATGGTGTTCGTAGGTTCCGGTTACGGTTCTTTTAGACAGGTGGCTGGTAACGTGCTGCTGGCTTTCAAGCCGTCGGAATAGGGCTATCTCGAATCAGCATTTAATCAAAAAGAAATCAGTCTGGTCTGACTCCGTATAATTGGCGACAGAAACAAAAACGCCCTGAGCTAGTCAGGGCGTTTTTGTAGTAATGAGATATCAAGCATTCAGCTCGACATCTCATTCGTTTGCAGCTTTTCTAATACTTGTAAGTAAACTCCATGCCGTAGGCTCTAGGCAGTGTAATGCCAGAGTTATGGCGGTAGTTTTCAGCCTCACTTTGGCGATATATCCCCAAGTTAGCTACGTCATCGAAGATATTATTAACGAACGCTGATACCGCCCAATTATCATTAGGCGATGTCCAGGTTGCTCGTAAGTCAGCGCGGCCGTAGGCCTCAGCCTTCTCTTCCTGGGTCTCGAAGGGTGAGTAGAAGACTTCATCAGTCCAGCTATACACACCGAAGAGCTCCAACTCAGCTCCGCCATTCATTGGGATATTATAGCTTGCCCATGCGGTAAACTTGCCTTCAGGAACCTGCAATAGCTGGTTGCCTTTAATGTCTTCTGTCAATGTGTCGAATTCAGGATACAGCGATTCCGGCACATCTCTTCTACTAGAGTCAGAGACTAGCAACGACTCCGTGTATTTACTTGGCGTGTAACTGAAGTTACCGCCTAGTGTCAGGCTGTCAGTCGCCAGCCACAATATTTCGGCCTCGATACCTGTCACCTGGGCACCCGGCGCCTCCAATACAGAAGTGCTGGTTCCACCAATGGATGTGACTTCGGTTCCCACTGTATGAATCGTGTCGTAGTCATACACATAGACAGAGGCATTCAATTGCAGGGTGTCGTTTAAGAACTGTGATTTATAACCAATCTCGTAAGCTAACAACTCTTCTGGATCATAAGTGGCCGTGTTGCTGAAAAATACCAGATTAAAACCACCTGAACGGTAACCCGATGTGGCAGAGAAATACATCAAGGAGTTATCAGTTACATTCCAGTCCAGATTGATACGCCCGGTTGTCTTCTTATCCGTTCGGTTAAAGGGTCGGTAAACACTCAACGCAAAAGGAATGCCGCCGTTGGTAACCGCTGGAGTAGGCTGTGTGATTGAGCCAGTGCCATCGTCAACCAAGCCGCCATTTGTGCGATTTACGGCAGCTAGGCCGCCGTAAAGAGCCAAAAAGCTGGTTGCACCGGTCTCTGAATAGCGCCACAGATTCTCTTCCGCGGTCACTTCGTCTTCGGCATAACGTATGCCTAGAGTAAGAGTGAACACGTCGTTGATATCCCAGACACCCTGAGTATAAGCGGCGAATGCTTCACGCTTGGTCTGCGTCGCGTACAGTAAGTCGGTTGCTGAAGTTTGCGGGCCGTGAATAACGTTCAAGTCCGGGTTGCTGCCGTTGTCACCATACCAGGCTGAGGTTTGTACATTGTTGCCGAGGTTATTCTGCGCACAGGATGCGGCAGGTGTCGCAACATTACAGCTCAGCTTCGCACTAAACAGCGAAACCATCGGCCTTCCCGAAAATGCAAGATTCGAAGCGCTTAATCCAGCTGGAATACCAGTAGCAGCAGACACTCCAGCGCTTATCCCGGTGTTATCCTGATAGGCATTGGTCATTCGTGATTCGCCAAGCGAAGAGTAGAAATCTCCGCGCTGATCGATGGTTGCATCATAAATGAAGTAACCGGAAGTGATCGATACTGTATCGCTGATGTCGTAGAAGGCCTGAAATTCGTGAGAGGTATAATCCGCCTCGTGGTTCACGTAAAACTGGCGATCATGAAACTGACTGGCCGTATTATCGTCATCGGTCGTTCGCTTGTAGCTGAGCTTGTTATACCCGAATATATATTTCAGCTCGAGCTTATCATTCACGTCCCAGGAGATATTAAACTGAGTGCCTTGCTGCTTAAAATTCTCGTTGTTCAGGCCGTTGGTGGCAGCGCAGAGATCATCGCCAGCGATGTCGCCAGGGAACACGCAGTCGTTGTATCTGGCCGCTGATGCGTCCGAGGTATTGTTAAAGCCATCCAATGACGCTGCTGCATTCTGAGTGCCATTGAAAGCGCCGGGATCGATTCCTGGCCGAACACGTTGGGCTTGATCAGTTGCGCCAGTAGTCGGGTTGGTGAAGTTTAAGATCGGCTGACTCTGATCGTACCAATTGTTGTTATCAAAATTGCCAGGATCAGTATTTGTGGTGTCGATAAATCGGTAACCAGGAACTAAGTTTGCTGTGTTTCGACTTCCTTGCCCATCTTCATTCAATACCACAAGGCCAGCGCCGTTAGCACCGCCGAATGAACGATCGATTTCCATGAAGTTCTGTCGCAGATTAACTTCGATATTATCGGTCGGTGTCCATTTAAAAGATACGGCGACGTTCTCGGTACCAAGACCGTCGAGATCGCCTCCATTGCCTAGTTCCTCTATCACGCCATCACGGTCGCGAATAGCAAAGTTTATTCGTGCTGATAACGTGTCTTCGATCAGGGGCACGTTTAACATGCCGTAGGCTTCTTGCGTACCAAAATTACCTATGATGGATTTGAAAGAGTAATCAATTTCGTCGGTGGGCTCTTTATAGAGCACATTGATCGCGCCGCCAACTGCATTACGACCGTAGAGCGTCCCCTGAGGCCCGCGCAGTACTTCGATGCGCTCGACATCCCAGAAAGTTGCTGCCGTGGCAGTTAGCAAATCTTCAGAGTAAACGCCGTTCATGTAAGTTGCTATGCCAGGATCGCCGCCCAGTGCGCGGAAATTTCTACCAACGCCTCGAATTGTAGCGTCGTAAGGCTGGATGGTTGTAGCGGGGATGAAGTTTTGCAAGTCTTCTTGATTGCGAATTCCAAAACTTTCCAACGATTCACCTGTTATCGCGGTAATGGATATGGAAGTATCTTGAACTGATGCTTCTCTTCTCTCCGCTGTTACTGTGACCTCTTCTATGCGCCTTTCATCTAATTCGGCTTCAGCGGCGAGCAGCCCGTTCGGTGCATAACTTGCGCAGAACAATGCCGAAGCACCGATTAGTGTCTTCGTGATAGTGGTTCTTGATTTCATATATTTGTCCCCCCGGGGATATTAGTTTTTTTGTCCCTAGGCAGAATGCTATACAGATTACCGCTTTCGGAGTCTTTTCATTAGCTAGATTGAACAATGAATATACAATTCATCCTCAATCACGCATAAGCAACCAACCTCCTATTCTTACTTAGAGAGTTCAGTTAATTTTAATCGAACTATTAGCTGGCAGTCAGATAATGCTGACTGAAAACGGGGCCTCATTGCAATCAGATAAATTGCAAACCATCGGTTTCAAAATCCTTTTGAAACTCCTGATCGAAAGGTATGTTTTTTCGATGACATGAAAATATAGAATGACGAGACGTACGTCAAGAGGTATCCCGAGAGTGAAGTTTGAAACGAATTCTTCTATTTGTTACTGAATTTCTCGTTTATCGTCGGGCAGTGAACATTCTGTTCTGTAACACTTTTTCAGACGACATGAAATAATGGTACAGCGGGGATTTCAGAATTCTCTTTTTGTTACAATTGAGGTAGGTGCGTTAAGGATTCTGGCTATCAACTCCAAATTCGCAGCAAGAATAGTTCAAAAATAAGGACCTCAAATTCATGATTCTTGGCGGCGGTTTGTTTTTGACTGAGTTCTTTCAGTAGCTAAAACATGTTACCTAATTACTCGATTTCTTTGCCAACTTTTTTCATTAAAAATTGTATCTCAGGTGATAAAACAGCCGATTTTGGCGGCATAGACACTTGCACCAATTTGGTGCCGCTTCTACCTTATAAAGGTAATGGTTTCTGTCAACGATGAACTGAGACTCGATATAACAAAGTGTCTTTATTATGGGCAGGAATGCAGGAATCGAATGTGCTTTTTAGGAGGCTTCAGAGTAAAACTACTGTACCTTTACTCTGAAGCCATTTTTTAACAGGCGAATAAGGACGTAAAAGTTTGGGGAGCGGTGCAGAGGGAAGGATTCTTTCATCGAATAAGGGGGGGCGACAGAACTGTTTCCATTCGTTGATAAAAGCGCCTTCATGACCAAAAATTAAATGCGATTATTTTCTCTATCGCCAACAAAAAAGCGTCCTTGAGAATCCATGGCTATGCTATGGGGTTCGCTGAGTTCTTCTTGCCCTGATCCTTTGCTTCCCCATTGGTTAATGAATCTTCCCTCAGTTGAATAATGCACAATTCGATTATTCATACGGCCCCGATGGCTTTCAGCAACGAAGATATCCCCATCTTCAGGATCAATAACAACGTCATTCGGGTTGAAGAGTAGCTCCGGCGTTGATCCGCCTCGCGCTTGTAGCCCGAGTGTCAGCAAAACCTACCGTCGGAGCTGAACTTGAAAACCTGATCTGGATAGTGGCTCTGTTCAATATACTATGTAAGGAGATGGTGCTCAGGGGCGGAAGAATCTGGCCTGTTTATCCGCAGCCGGCTCTGCGCTGGCGCTTTGTTTCAAACTACTGGCGCAGTCAATCAAGGTACCGCGAAGAATATTAAGTCCTCTGCGCAACGTAAATTGTGCGCAGAGGACAATCAGATTAGCTATTACGCAGCTTCGCCTGCGCCGCCGCCAATCTGGCTATCGGCACGCGCGGTGGTGAACAACTCACGTAGTCCAATCCTGCGCGGTGGCAGAAGTCGATCGAGGCAGGGTCGCCGGCGTGTTCGCCGCAGATGCCTAGCTTAAGATCAGGCTTTGTGGAGCGACCGCGATCTACCGCGAAGTCGATGAGCTTGCCTACTCCGTGTTGATCAAGGCTGGCGAAGGGGTTCTTGTTGTAGATTTCTTTGCTTTGATACTGGTCATAGAATAGGCCCATGTCGTCGCGGCTTAAGCCGAGTGCTGTCTGAGTTAAGTCATTGGTGCCGAAGCTGAAGAAGTCTGCTTCTTTTGCTATCTCGTCAGCTGTTATTGCCGCACGTGGCACCTCGATCATAGTGCCGACGATGTAGTTGATGCGAATCTTGTGCTTCTTCATCACCTCTTTGGCGACTCGATGTACAATAGCGAGTTGATCCGCGAGTTCTTCACGGAAGCCCACCAGAGGAATCATGATCTCTGGCTTCACTTTGATCTTCTTCTTGCCCTTCAGAACCTGTGCAGTTGCCTCGAAAATCGCGCGGCTCTGCATCTCGGTAATTTCAGGATAGATGATGCCCAGACGGCAGCCACGGCAGCCGAGCATGGGGTTCTCTTCGTGCAATGATTTGATGCGATCGATGACGTAATCGAATGGCACGCCTAGCTTCTCAGCTAGTTGGCGTCTAACCACGTCGTCGTGAGGCAGAAATTCATGCAGTGGCGGATCCAAAAGACGAATCGTCACCGGGCGACCATTCATGGCTTTGAAGATGCCAACGAAGTCTTTTTTCTGAAAAGGCAGCAGCTTCTTCAATGCTGTGCGGCGCTGCACCTCGTCGGAGGCGAGAATCATCTGCCGCATATAGTCGATGCGATCGCCTTCGAAGAACATATGTTCTGTACGACATAGCCCAATGCCTTCGGCACCGAAGGCCACGGCTTGTTTAGCCATAGTTGGCGTATCGGCATTGGTGCGAATATTCATGGTGCGGTGCTTGTCTGACCACTTCATGACTGTTTGGAACAGCCCGTAGGTGTAGCTCTTGGTAGGCTTCAGGCCGCCGTCTAGAACGCGCTTCACTTCGGAATCGGTGCTCGCGATCATACCCTTGTAGATGGCGCCGGTGCTGCCATCTATAGATATATAGTCGCCTTCACGGAGGACTACTTTGCCTGCGGCTAGGGTTTTCTTCTCGTAGTTGATGCTGATGCCGCTGGCTCCACAGACGCATACCTTGCCGAGTTGACGGGCAACGAGCGCTGCGTGGGAGGACACACCACCACGGGATGTCAAGATGCCCTGTGAGTGCAGCATTCCTTTTAAGTCATCAGGGGACGTTTCTGTGCGGCATAGCACGACCCTATTTCCCTTGCGTGTTTCCATCTCGGCCTGGGCTGCTGTGAAAGCGATGCGGCCGGTTGCTCCACCGGGGCCTGCCGGCAGGCCAGATGCGATAACTGTCGCAGCATTCAATGCCTTTGGATCGAAAACGGGTACCAGCAGCGAATCGATAGATTCGGCTGGGATCTTCAACAACGCCGTCTCAACATTCATCAGGCGCTCTTTCTGCATCTCCACGGCGATTCTCACCGCAGCAAGACCGGTACGCTTGCCATTACGCGTTTGCAGAATGAAAAGCTTGTTCTTCTCTATGGTGAATTCGAAGTCCTGCATGTCTTTGAAGTGTTTTTCTAGCTTAGACCGAACCTTCTCCAGATCTTTAAAGCTCTTAGGCATTTCCTTGGCAAGCTTACTGATGGGATTCGGGGTACGCAGACCTGCAACTACGTCTTCGCCCTGCGCATTAATTAGGTATTCGCCATAGAACAGCTTCTCGCCGTTGGCTGGGTCGCGAGTGAAGGCAACCCCTGTCGCGCTGTCGTCGCCAGCATTGCCGAATACCATGGCCTGAACGTTCACAGCCGTGCCCCATTCTGCAGGAATACTGTATTCTTGACGATAGAGGATGGCGCGCTCATTTCTCCAGGAGCCGAATACTGCGCTTATCGCGCCCCAGAGTTGCTGCATAACATCTTGTGGGAATGCGCCGCGAGTACGCTTATGGATTAGAGCCTTGTATTGAGTGACTAGCGTTTGTAGGTTCTGGGTAGTCAGGTCATTGTCTGATTCTGCACCCACTTTGTTCTTCAGTTTCTCCAGAAGCACATGGAAGGGGTCTTCTTCTTCCTCTGTGCGAGCGTTGACACCCATCACCACGCCACCGTACATCTGAATAAAGCGACGGTAGCAATCCCAAGCAAATTGGGAGTTCTTCGAAACATCGGCTAGGCCTTCGACGGTCTCGTCGTTCAGGCCAAGGTTGAGGATCGTGTCCATCATGCCCGGCATCGAATCGCGGGCTCCGGAGCGCACAGATAACAATAGAGGGTTCTTGCGACCACCGAATTTCTTGTTGAGCTGCTTCTCGACGCTCTTTATCGAGTCGCCTACTCTCTGGCGCAGGGCCGCAGGATAGCGCTGCTCGTGATCATAGTAATAGGTGCAAACTTCGGTGCTTATGGTAAAGCCCGGAGGTACTGGCAGGCCGATAGAGGCCATCTCAGCTAGGTTGGCACCCTTGCCACCGAGCAACTCACGCATGGTGGTATTGCCGTCAGTAGTCTTGCCAAATGCGTAGACGAATTTTTTGCTCTTACTGGTTTTCTGATTCTTGGCGGGCTTCTTATTCTGGGTTCTGCTCATAGCGTGAAAAATACCTTGTTTCTTATGTAAAGCTATACCATTTTTCCCAACCCACGAGGGGGAGGGGCGTTCGTAGGCGCAGCCTAGAGGAACTGTCTGCAGGACAGTCCCGATGATGCTTTCAGCGAAAGCCAGCTGTTCGATTTATGCACAGATAGGGCGACAAATTGCCGCCCTGTGCGGGTAGGGGAGAATAATGCACTTGCACGCTAAAATCCAGCATGGATGGCTTGAGTGCGAAACAGATTAGCAGGCAGTTAAAATTGTGATGCTCAATTGATGAGCCTCACAATTTGATTGCATATTATACACGCACCAACTGAATTTTTTCGGCGGCAATCTTGAGTCGTCGCTGCCAATTTATTCACGATCACTTGCGGATAGCGCTGTGTCCACTGCCTTAACAATGTTTGAAGTTTTTAACTTAGAAGTTAAGAAGTTTAACTACTCGAGGTCAATAAAGGGGGCTATGTGGTTGGCCTATAATTCGGTTCAGTGAACGTTCCAGAGTGGTGGTATCCTTTCCTATGATTTGTTTGGGCAGGCCGTAAAGTATGAGGAACTGAGGAAGCAGCCAGTGCTTTGGGATGTTTTCTGTGAGCAAGCTCGTGAAATGGGGCTGGAGAACTTCAATATCTTGATCGTTCAGGAGTTTGTCTATAACTCCCTAAGTAGCTCTTATCGGGATATGTTTACAGAAATTGACCTGACTGATAAGCGGCGTGTGGAGAGAGACTTTTAATTGATGTATGACATCGAGGCAAAATACATCTACTTTAAAGTGTTGGAATAGTCGCCAACACGCTTACTCCGATTCATTGCGTACCGTAATTGCAGGAATCCCCTCAGAGTCTACCTGTGCCCTAATTTGAATAGGTCGGCAGCATACTTGGCAGTCTTCAATATATTCTTGTTCGGGAACAGAGCAGTCTACGAGTAGCTGGATAGGTTCGCCGCAAGAGGGGCAATAGGTCTCCACATTTTCTTGGAGGAGCATATTAGCTCACCTCTGTGAGGAGTGGCTTGCCTGAAAAATAGGCATCCAGGTTATCGATCACTAGCTGGCCCATTGCTCTCCTTGTTTCAACAGTGGCGCTACCAATATGTGGCAGTAATACCACGCTGTCTTGCTCGATCAGCTCTTCCGGGACATTGGGTTCGTCTGCGTAGACATCTAGGCCTGCTGCAAAAATATGCTGCTTCTGCAAGGCAGATGCTAGCGCTATTTCATCGACGCTGGATCCCCGGCCTACATTGATGAAGATTCCAGTGGGGCCTAACTTACGCAATATGTCTCCATTAATTGCGTTTCTGGTGTCTTCGCCGCCGGGCAGCATGCAGAGCAAAATGTCAGAAGCCTCGGCTAAGTCAGCTATGCTGGAATGGTATCTATAGGGTAACTCTTTCGGACTTCGGTTGTGATACGCAATCTTTAGTCCAAATGTGAGTGCTCGACTAGCAATTTCCTCCCCTATCCGGCCGCAACCCACTATTCCTAGAGTTTTATCGGCTAACCCCATCCCAAAAGGGAGCGGTCCTTGCGACCATTTTTTCTCGCGTACAAAACGGTCGGCATTTACAATGTTTCTGGTGGTCGCTAGTACTAGGGCGATAGCAATATCCGCAACTGCATCGTTGAGCACATCAGGTGTGTTACTGACGCGAATGTTTCTGCTGCGAGTTACTTCAAAATTTACTCCGTCGACTCCCACGCCGAAGCAAGAAATAATTTTGAGAGAATCCAACTCATAGATGATTTCATCAACCATCCAAGAAGCGGTGGCTACGGCATCACACTTCCCTTGCAACTCTTGGATGAGTTTTTTCTTTTTATCGGAGGATAGCTTCCATAGATGATGCGTCTGAAATTTTTCATCTAATTTTTGAATAGTCTCAGGGTGAAATTCATTCGCTAAGAGTACACCGTGTTTGGGAGCCATAAGATTATCTTCTAGATATGTATTCAGCTATTGAGTGTATTCATTTGAACGCCTTGTGCGCAATAGAATCTTTTTGTTTCTCAATTGGTTGCAACTGCAGAGTATATTGCATAGATTAGAGATTCTTGGATAATACGTACAATTACTACAGCGCTCCCAGCCACGACATATCAATATTCACTGCCTATTCTATCCGGCGTTATAAATTGAAAAACCATCTTCAGAATCTCCCTTCAATTGATAAGCTCCTTCAATCAGGCTCGCTTTCGTCGCAAATAGATAAATTCGGCCACAAAAGTGTTAAGGATGAAGCTAGGTGTCAGATCGACAATCTGAGAGAGTCTTTATTACAAAAAGAAGATAGCGCTTTGACGTGGATGTCCAAGCCTGATTTTCTCGAAGAGTTCTGCCAGCAAATTTCCAAAGCCGTTAGAGCGCAGTTTTCCAGCACACTGATTCCGGTATTTAATCTGACAGGCACCGTGGTCCACACGAACCTGGGTAGGTCTAGTCTCCCCGCTGAGGCAGTGGAATCTATGGTCACTGCAGCAACTCATGCCACAAACTTGGAATATGACCTGCTAAGTGGGAAGCGTGGCGATAGAGATTCACACTTGGAGCGCGCCATTTGTGAGATGACGGGCGCTGAGGCGGCGACCGTTGTGAATAACAACGCGGCGGCCGTATTGTTGGTGCTCAATACCCTGGCAATGAACAAAGAGGTCATTATCTCTCGCGGCGAGCTAGTGGAGATAGGTGGTGCCTTTCGTATCCCCGATGTGATGGAGAGTGCGCATTGCACGCTACGTGAGATAGGTACGACCAATCGAACGCATCTGAAGGACTATGCAGCTGCCATCAATAGTGATACCGGCCTGTTAATGAAGGTGCATACCAGTAACTACGAGATTAGAGGCTTTACCAGTTCCGTGCCGGAATCTGACTTGAGTGAGTTATCTAAAGAGAGGGGCATTCCCTTTGTCTCGGATCTGGGTAGTGGCTCGCTGGTTGATCTGCGCCAGTTTGATCTGCCTTATGAGCCTACGGTCAAAGACACAGTAGACATGGGTGCGGACCTAGTTACCTTTAGTGGGGATAAGCTGCTTGGCGGTCCTCAGTCGGGTATTATTGTGGGTAAGCGCGAGCTGATAGAGCGAGTGAAGAGCAACCCACTTAAGCGTGCACTTAGAGTCGACAAGATCACACTGGCAGCGTTGTTGGCGGTAATCAATATCTATAAAGACCCAGACCGGTTGGAAGCCCGCCTGCCGATGTTGGCTGACCTTGCGCGGCCAGCAGCTGCGATCGAGGAGGTCGCTGCAAAGGTGATTGCCACTGTAAGCGAGCGCCTAGCAGGTAAGGCATTAGTAACCGTGCAGGCCTGTAAGAGTCAGATTGGTAGTGGTGCACTGCCTTTAGACCTCCTGGAGAGTCGCGCCCTGTGTATTACGCCAATAGCCGAGAAGGGTAAGACCGACGAGGCCTTGCAACGCTTGTCCTTGGCTTTTCGTGCCCTGCCGAAGCCTGTCATAGGGCGGGTCTCCGACGGTCGCTTGCTTTTTGATCTGCGCTGCCTGCGCAATGTGGATGACTTTCTAGGTCAGCTGGATAGCTTGGCTGACTAGGATCGATCTTCGTTACCGTAGAATTTCAAACAATTTGCAGTGATAGCTGGCTGATAGCTACTTGGCTAGGTATTATTCCGCATCAAATCAGTGAACAGCTTATTTCGTAAGCAATAACCAATAGATAAGGAATGCCAAATGTTTAGTCATGTAATGCTAGGTGCCAATGACCTCGAAAAATCCAAATCCTTTTATGATGCCATCTTGGGCGCAATAGGCTATGAGCCCGGTGTAGCCGACGACAAGGGTCGCGTATTTTGGATGAACAAGACGGGCATATTCTCTATTAGTAAGCCCATCGACGGCGAGCCAGCTTGCCATGGCAATGGCAGCACTCTTGGCTTTAGTGTCGAGAGCATCGATGCAGGGAATGCATGGCATGCTGCTGGTCTTGAGAACGGCGGAACAGACTGCGAGGAAGCGCCAGGGCTGCGCGAGGGAAGCACCGGCTCAATGTTCCTAGCCTACCTGCGTGACCCATCTGGCAACAAGATATGCGCTTTGCACAGACTGTAGATCGATAAATCTAGACCAGATAAAGAGATAACGCAGCATGGAAATGGAAGAATTAAACGAGTGGGTCAATGCCTACATTGAAGTCCACGAGAGCGAAAATTCGTCGAACGAGGATCACTCATCCTATTGGGCGATCGAGAAGTTCGCGGATATGGAAATGGACCACCCCGATCTCAACTGGGTGGCCATGCTACAAATTATCTCTCTAACCACATCCGATATCGTGATACACGGTCTCGCGGCAGGGCCACTGGAAGAACTGGTCGAACTCCATGGCGTGGAGTACATCGACCAGATTGAGAAGACGGCACAAACTAATCTGAACTTTCGTTTGGTGCTACGGGAGCTCATAGAGACGACAGACAAGAACATCTGGAGTCGTATACTTCGGGCTAGATCGGACGATTGATTCGGTTCGGTGGGTGAGTGGCTTTAACCTGCCATACTAAAAAGCACTCCATTGTTAACATGTGAATATTCACCGAATAACGAATAACGAATGACGTTGAGTATTGTTATTTAGATCGAACCAGCCACTGACTGACCATGTTGTGTCGTTGCCGAGTAGTGCTCCGCCAGATACTTTTACGTAATCACTATTTCCATCGAAATTTACTGCTTGCCCGTTCACTCCAGAACCATACGTGGCGTCTCCGAGCAGAGTGCCATTTTGTCCACCAACTGAGTCATTGGAATTTCCGTCAAAGGAATAGTAGTTAGTCAAGCCCAGAATGGGAGCGGCTAGAAACTAAGGGTGTATTGGAACCCCCGAGTAATAATGCCATGGTTTTAGTAGTACTAGATGTGATTGATTTCATTCTATATTCCTGGGGGGTTTATAGTTATTTTCTGAGAAGCGCGTTCTAGATATTTGCTTTTATATTTATCGTTCCAAGTGTCTTGATTGAGTAATCAGGGTTCAGGCTTTTTGATTAGTTCAACGAAGAATATAGGTAATGGGCGGAGTATTTGTGCCAAAGAAAATTTTCCCACAGAATCAAGCAGTTGAAGTTCGCGGGCTATCGAGATGTTAAATTTACTGACAGTTACAGAAAATTCAAGGAGGATTTTTTTTGCAGATTGCTAGAAACCTAATCAAAGGGGTAAGAGTAGATTGATTTGAGTGGAGAAATTGTAAGATCAAAGAGGAGCATAAGGAGCACTCCTGAATTAACAACTTAATGCTGGTTTTGCCCAAAGTTGTTACAATTACAGAGGTAGAGTTATTTGATTTCTTGGTGTTAGCTTTATGGATCAAAGTTCTCTGACTCTTTTGATCATTGATTAAAAAGCTATGCTTCGTTCATTATGAAAGAATCTGATCTCTATCTTCCTTTGAAAAAATTTCTCGAAAAACAAGGCTACGAAGTTAAAGCCGAAGTTGAAAACTGCGATGTCGTTGCGATTAAGAAACTCGCTGCCAACGAAGAAGCGCAACCGACCACTATCATCGAACTGAAACTGTCGCTTAATCTGGAAGTAATTCTGCAAAGCGTTGACCGTCTGATCTTAAGCCCGATTATTTACATCGGTGTGCCTAATTCTTGTGGCGCCCTAAAAAAGACGAAACGTAAACGTATTGTTAAGCTCTTGAAGATGCTCGGCTTAGGTTTGCTCGCTATCAACCCCAAGCGAAAAACTGTGGAGGTTATTGTCGGCCCTACTTCTTACCAGCCTCGACAATCCAAACCAAGACAAAAATGGCTAATTCATGAGTTTCTGGCGCGAGCTGGCGACCCAAATCTGGGCGGGGCCTCCACTAAAGCAGGCCGAATGACCGCCTACAAACAACAAGCCATCGAGATCGCCAATTACCTAAGTAAACACGGCGCTACTAAGGCCAGCGATATAGCGAAGATACTAGAGTTTCCTAAATCTAGGGACATAGTCTACGACAATCACTATGGCTGGTTTCAGAACGTGTCGCGTGGTGTCTATGACTTATCTGACCTAGGCAAAAGCCGATTAAATGAAAAAATTTAGAGGACACTCACAATTAAAAGCGCGCAGGGTAATTATTCAGGTTTTACCCAGTCGGAAATGCAAAAATAAATCTGCCTCCGTTATTTATGTAACAGCTTCGCTTTATCTCGGTATTGCTGCTGAAGATAGCGCTTATAAAGCTTCCCGTTATCCAAGCGCGGCAATTCCTGCACAAAATCAATAGAACGTGGCGCTTTCACTGGTGATAAAAAACCGCGCAGCCAAATTAGTAATTCTTGCTCCACTGCTTTCTCATCAACCGGCCATTTTATCGGTTGCACTACCGCTTTCACTTCTTCACCAAACTCTGTGTTGGGTATGCCAAACACTGCCACATCGGCAACGGCGTTGTGGAGAATTAATTGATTTTCAATCTCTTGAGGATAAATATTGACGCCACCTGAAATGATCATGAAATCTTTTCGGTCACTGAGGTACAGATAACCGTCGTCATCTAGATAGCCTGCATCACCCACAGTGCCCCAGCCTTCAGGCGATATGCAAGCGGCCGTTTTTTCTGGCTCGCCGTAGTAACTGAAATCGCCTATGCGGTCTGCAAAATAGACCGTACCTATCTCGCCATCCGGTAATTCCTGACCTTCATCGTCAAGAATTTTAATTCGACAACCTAACGGTGGTCCTACTGAGCCAGGATGGCTCAGCCATTGTTCGGAATTCAGCGCGGTAAAGCCCATGCCTTCGGTGGAGCCGTAGTATTCATTAATAATCGGCCCCCACCAAGCAATCATCTGTTGCTTTATTTCAATCGGACAAGGTGCAGCGGCATGAATAGCGACTCTGTGGGAGCTGAAATCGAATTGAGTTCTGAGTTTTTCATCTAACCTCAGCATACGGATAAACATGATCGGTACCCATTGGCTGTGGGTGATTTGGTATTTCTCTATGAGTTCTAAACTGCGCTCAGCATCAAAGCGTTCCATAATGATGCTAGTGCCACCAGAGTGCATAGTAATCGTGTTATAAGTCAGTGGAGCGGCGTGATAAAGCGGCGCCGGTGACAGGTACACGGTGTTTTCACCAAAACCAAATTTTACTCCCAGCGTGGCCGCCGACGGTGTCATAACTTGAATTGATTCACCTGATGCGCGCTTGGGCAAAACGCCCTTAGGTCGACCCGTGGTGCCTGATGAATACAGCATTTGCAGGCCGCGTTCTTCGTCATCTATAGGTGTATTTGGCTGCGATTCAATTGCTTCGTCCAATGACAGATAGCCATGGGATGTCCCGCCAACCATAAAGCAATCTTGTAGGCCATTGCAGCGACTGCGAATATTGCCAGCCAAGTCACCGAGCGCAATTGAGCTTATTAATACTTTGGCTTCACAGTTGTCTACTATGTAGGCAATCTCCTCCTCACGTAGGTGAGTACTGATTGCTGTATAGATAATGCCAGAACGCTGAGCAGCCCAGACAATTTCCATAAAGTGACGATTATTTTCCATATGGATGGCGATATGATCGTCAGGCTGTAAGCCTAGCGAGCGAAACAATTGTGCAATCTGATTCGAGCGCTGCTCTAGCTGCAAATAGGTCACTACTTCTCCGCTGCCGGCCATAATAAAGGCAGGTTTATCAGGAGTGGATTTAGCGAAACGGCTTGGATGCATAGATTGAGCCCAGTATTGGTTTTAGTTGATTGCCGCTAGTGCTGTCTTGTTTTCGGCATTATTCGGCCAGCTTGTAATTAGCGGCTCATCAGAAAGGAGTGAGGTTAGATTTATTCTATAAGATACTTTATACAATTAATAATGCTGCCCGCGATAAAATCTAGTGACACTCTAAACCTGTCTTGATTTGAGGCTGGTTTTGGCCAAAGTTGTTAAGTTATGAGAGTACCTAGATTTTCTAGAATTTTTTACGAATTTATAAAAGCACTACTGGTCAGTCTATAGAGGAAACCGACCGATCTTATTGCCACCGGCAATCGCTCCAACCCAAATCTCGTCACCAACCTCGATTGCGACAGTTCCAAGAATAAGAAGATCATTCGAAGGGTAGTCGAGAACTTGTTGGGCCGTTAAAGAAGCTGTGTCGATTCTGGCAACGCGTGTTGATACACCAGCGCATCCTGCGCCACTGAGACAACCGCCTACAGCTGACATGGTTTCTGAATACTGACCGGCGGCGAGCAAAGATCCATCGGCTGTCCAACGCACATTGTCGACATGGAAATCCACCTCAACGCTTTCCTTTATCACCGGCGTTTGACCCCGAGATAATCGAACGAGAGATTTTTCAGCCCAACCACCAATATAAAACCAGCGGCCATCCTCGGATACCACCAGGCCATTAGGGCCCGGCATTTGGCTGCCCGGAACTTCTACCCAGCCATTTGCCGTGTGCCATTCCCAAAGGTTTCCAGCTGCAATATTAAAGTTTGTCGCAACGAAGCCACCATCAGGCAGCGCTGCAACAGAATTAAGACCGACACCCGCCGGCGCGACAACACATCCAACCCAGGTCAGCTTTGGTAGGGCTGCCGTACTGTCCACATCGAAGACCTCCACTGATTCGCGCTCACCATGTGCTACGACATACAAGGTATGGGGGCCGTCGCTATCTGCATGCAAACTCAAGCCATGGGGTCGGAACTGGCGGCCAGGTGGGTTCGAGCAGTCAGGGTAAGTTTCAGAATCGTGTTCAATTGCGGCTGCCGCTGAGGGGTAAACGACGGTGGTACTGTAATTCTCGGAATGTGCCACAGAGATATAGCCTTCATCCTCCATGCTGGAAACAAAAACCCAAGGTGTGCCAGCTAGGGGCAGAAGATCTTCAGGGCTCACCGGCCCACAGATAAACTGTGTATCATCACCCGGCTCGCAGTCAGCAGAAGCTGCAAAAGCAAAGCTAAATGGGAAGGCGATCATTAGGATAAAGGCGCTGAATTTAGACAAATTCATGAGACATTCCTCAGTGGTATAAGAAGAACAAAGAATAGAAGCTGTCCTGTACGAAGTCCATCATGATTTAGAGTCAGGCGCAGCTTTTTCTTTCCGTGCTTCCTGGGAAACAATATATTTGACGAGGAATGCCTGATTGATGCTGGTAACACCGGTGGTGGTTTCGGTATTCCGACTTTTGTGGCAGGTATGTCGTTTATTGCCGGTGTCCGGCTGTATGCAGACTACTAAGAGGCATTAGTTTGTTGATGTTTTGAATAAGAAGATGGAGGAGTTACCTGTTAGCTCCTTCATCTTCTTTACACGTTAAGTTGTTTGTTGAATGCCATCTTGTGCCAAGAGCCGACTTTAACCTCCTTTACAAAAGGCCACGACCTAGCAATTCCTTTTAGCGCTGTATTGCATTAAAAATTCCAGAGTTGCCGCCAGTATAGCCCTCAGCAGTCAGGACAAATTCCAAATCGTAATCTGAATCTCCCACGCTAAGCACCGATAGCCTGCCAATAAGATTTAGATTGGCTTCGGGAATTTTTGTCCGCGAAGAAGCGGTATATCTCGTCGGTGTCCTGATCAAATGTAATAGACCTTTCAGTTTCAACGGAATTTCCACTGCTGGAAGTTCCTCCCATCATGAGTACATTTGTTCTCGAGCGATTTTTTGATTCTTGTATTTCCATTCGAGATAAGTATTGCCTAATTTTATTGGGCCTCGAGATTTTCGAAAAACTAGACAGCAGCATTGCCAGTTGCCTTGCTGATTTTGCTGTAAAGCGAGATGTCAGCCGCTATCTCTAGCTGTATATCGAAGCGTAATGTGACCCTAATTATCGTGGAAAATGATCTGTGAGGGACTTATATTGAATTGATTGGGTGCTGTGAACCCTACTTCTTGAGCAGGGCGAGAAAATAGCGGAAATTGAGTCCAATCCTGAGATTCAAATACCACTTTCACAGTTGTCATCTAAAAAACACTACTAATAGCAGTGAACCCCGCTGGAACTGTGAAATCTGGTAATTTTTCCGCTATGTCAGAATAAACAGCGTCTCTGTTATTTCTGTAGGAATTGAATCTGGAAATTCAGTATCGGCGAGAGAAGCCGTGCTGGGAAAAAGTGGGAGAAAAATACATGCAGATTGTAGTTTAGGCATCTGGCACTCCTCAAATTTCAGTAGGAACAAAAAAGGCAAGAATATTCCCAGATTTTGGGTATTGTAAGTGCCATAGTGGTTAATAGCTTGACCCCCCCAATGAGTTTGTCTATTGTGTCGCCACCTGCGTCAGGTGCCAATTCTGGAAGCAGTTCCTTATTGGGTAAACGGGAAGTTCGGTGAGAAACCGACACTGCCCCCGCAACGGTAAGCTTGTTCGAATGATTTATTCAGAACAAGTGAGTCCGACACCGGCCTGAAACAGACTACGTCATTGCTATGCAATGATAAAACGATGCAGCGGAGGGCTCATCGGTAGTCGGTTTCTTGCCTAGGCATCCTACCCTCTACTTCTTGCCTCTCCCTCATGAAATGTAATTTTCATCGAGGCCTTAATAATGAAACTAGTAACAAACTCATCCTTCTTGGTGGGCCTTTGTCTGAGCGCGTCTGTAGTCCAGACATCAGTCCAGGCGAAGGCTCCGGGCGATACTGCTCCTGAGGAAATAATCGTGGCAGCTAATCGGCTTGAGCAATCGCTCAGCACGGTCTTGGCGGCGACTACAATCATAGACAAAGAAACCATTCTGCAGTCTCAAGCGCAGAATCTTGCCGGCTTACTAGCCGGAGTGCCTGGCTTGCAGTTTTCGCCTTCTGGCGGGCAGGGTGCGCAGACGAGTCTATTCATGCGCGGCACCGAGTCGGACCATACCTTGATTCTGATCGATGGTGTGCAGATGACGACAAACAGCGGGTCGGCAGGGCGCTTAGAATTCATTCCCCTGGATCAGATTGAGCGCATCGAAATTGTGCGGGGGCCTCGTTCCAGCGTGTATGGCTCGGAAGCTATCGGTGGCGTGGTGAGCATAATTACTAGGCCGAATATTCAAGAAGATTTTAATGGCTCGGTGAAGTTAATGGAGGGCACCGAGAATAGCAGCAATGCGAATATCGGCCTGCAGGGGCGAGTTGGTAATACCAACTTATCGCTGAACGCTTCTCATCGAGAGACGGATGGGATCGATTTTAGTGAGCGCGGAAATTCAGATGATGACGGTCATGAAAATGATTCGTTCTCTCTGTCTTTCTCACATCAGTTCAGCGAGCTGTTCAGTCTGTCCTCTACTTATTTCAGCTTCGACGCGGAATCCGACTACGACGATGGTGTGGCAAACACAGACAGCCAGCAATTCAGCACCACAGTCACGGCAGCGTTTACGCAGAAGTGGGGTTCGAATCTTATTCTCGAGAAATTCGAAGAAGACAACGCTAATGCTGGGGCTTTCGGGCTCACCAACAGTAGCGCCGAGAACAAGAAGCTTAGCTGGCAGAATACGTACACACTCGATGCGAGTAATGTGTTCTCCTTTGGTATCGATCACCAAGAGCAGGAGCTACGTTACGCCACATTCGGTGCTCTGCAAACCGACACGTCACGCGATAACGATGGTGTATATGGGGTGTATATTCGCGAGAGCGGGCTATTGGATTTTACGTTATCACTACGCAATGACGACAACGAGCGCTTCGGCAGTCACAGCACTGGCAGTATAGCGATTGGCAGTGATGTCGGTCAGTCTGTGCGTGCTTGGGTGAGCTACGGTACAGCATTTAAGGCGCCGAACCTGATCGACCTGTATGTGGATTTCCCATCTTTCTTTTTCTTTGCGAACCCAAACCTTAAGCCGGAAACTGCCGAGAGTGTGGAGCTAAGTCTGCAGGCTGAAGCCTTGGGCGCTACCTGGCGGTTAAATGTGTTTCGCAACGACATCGATGACCTGATCTCGACTGATGCGGCATTCACCTCTTTGGCGAATATTCAAGAGGCGCGAATCGACGGCATGGAGGCGACTGTAAGTTCGACCATCGCTGGCTGGCGATTGGATGCTGCTCTCACTTTCTTAGATCACGAGAACCGAAGCACTGGGGTTAATTTACTACGCCGACCCGAACAAACGCTTTCGCTGAATATCGCTAGAGAGTTCGGCGCGTTCGACCTCGCTGTGAATCTTCTAGCGCAGAACGAGCACCTGGATATAGATCCGGTTAACTTTGGCGGCTCGACCGTGGGCGGTTTCGGTATTGTGAATCTAATAGCCGGCTATAGATTCAGTGATGAGGTTAATCTCCGACTACGAATCGGCAATCTATTAGATAAGGAATATCAGATTGTTGATGGGTTCAATACGCAGGATCGTACCGCGCAGCTTTCGCTGAACTTTTCGTTCTAATGATTTTCGGAGTTTAGTTATGTTGAAATTCTTATCAGCGAATAAGGAAATTTTGTTCCTGCTGTTGATAGTGGTGATCAGTACGGTATTGCCGCACCCTGCGAATGTCACATCCATTGGTGCTCTAGGGTTATTCGCAGGGACTTATATTCGAAAACAGGGCTTTCTGTTGCTGCCAGTGGCGGCGGCGATGTTTGCTGACCTGATAACGATAGGTGTCTACAGTGTGCTGATTATGTTCTTCGTGTACTCGGGGCATCTAGTGTCGGCGCTATGCGGTCGTTACCTCGTGCGCGGACTAGCACTGTCGACTCGTTTGCCAGTCGCAGTTGTCGCTGCCTCTGTTGGTTTCTACCTCGTTTCCAATCTGGGCAACTGGTGGGTCTATCAGCCACACACTTGGGCTGGGATAGTCGAGTGCTATACCTTGGGTCTGCCCTATCTGGCACGGACACTTTTTGGGAACGTGCTTTACAGTTCTCTGTTCTTCGGTATCTTTACGTTGATGAAACAGGTGCTTTCGAGAATCGATGTAGCAGAGCGTGCCTGATACTGGAATAGTCTCTGTGTTACCCAGCGCAACGGAAATTGTCTGTGCGTTGGGTTTGCCGAAGCACCTGGAGGGTGTCAGTCACGAGTGTGACTATCCAGCTAGGTTAGCAGACCTGCCTATCGTCAATAACACTGCAATCCCTAAGGGGTTAGACAGCAAAGCCATAGACGAGAAAGTGCGCGAGCTATTGCAAACCGATGCAGCGCTTTATCATCTGAACGTGGATGCGCTGCTAGTACTTAAGCAAACCTATATTGTCACACAGGGCCTGTGCGATGTTTGTGCGGTATCCGCAGCTGAGGTTGAAGACGTTGCCTTTAATTTACTCGGTAATGGGCAAGTGGTAAATCTGGAACCCATGAGTCTGCAGAAAGTACTGGATACTTTTACTTTGCTTGGCAGTATTACTCAGCCGAGGTCAGAGGCAGTTAGCGCGGTGCAAGCCTTGCAAGCTCGCGTAGATATTATCAGTCAGCGTTCTGCCGCGATAGCAGACAAAGGTAAGCCCCGTGTAGCAATGCTGGAGTGGATTGATCCACTATTTAGTGCTGGGCACTGGACACCTGAATTGGTCGCTATAGCTGGTGGTATGGATTGTCTAGCTAACCCTCGGTGTGTCTTTTCGACAACGAGGTGTATGAGGCCCAGCCTGATTTGTTATTCGTCGCCTCATGTGGTTTTGACGTATCACGCACTGAACAATACTTGCCCGGTTGGGCTGATCTGCCCTGTGTTCGAGACGGGCGAGTCTACTATACAGAAGGCAATGCCTATTTCAGTAGGGCAGGGCCGCGTCTCGTCTCGTCTCGTGGAGGGCCTAGAGGTTCTGGCTCATGCGCTGCATCCAGATGTACATCCGATTTCTGTCCGCGGTGAGGTTGCCAAAACTTGGCAGAATTCTAGTTAAGCATCTGATAAATATTCATATTTTGGAGAAATCCCGCAGGCTGCATTGCTGCGAGAATAGCGATATACTGAAGCTCGTTTAGGACTGAACCGTTCCTAGGGAGGTAGGCAGTGATCCTGAAGATGCCGCTAAAACGACAGAAGTGCTATTGACTGGGCTCGAGCAGAATGAGCGCGTTCTATACGCGCTGTTCAACACACTCAACAGTGCGGATAAGAACGACATAATCTGCTCAACTATGCCGGTTAAGGATGCGGGTACAAATCATCAGGTTTGTGAGCCGGTGTTTATCAGGGAAGAGGTTGATGAAGAGATCGCTCTGAGTGCCAACAAAGAAACTGGTTTTTTTGCGCGAATTCGCAACGCCTATCAGTCCCGAGAAAAACGTGTAGAGAAAGTGTTGAATCAGAGAGCGTCCGACTCGATCGAGCTGCTGCCAGAGATGCAGTCACTCGCTAGTGTGCATCCAAACTTACTCGCGCAATTGCACACTATCGGCGAGTTACAGCGTGAATATTTACAATCGGTAAAATCCGAGAGGCAGAGCCACAGTTCCTTTATGCGCCAGAATGACTCTACCTACAATCATAGTTTCAGAGCTAGCGGGGATAACCGAGCTGCTTCGGCGACACCTTGGTTTTCCGCGCTACCTCCGGGTTATTCTCAGCAAGTTATTCATTCCGGATATCGAGACCAACCTCAAAGATAGCTGTATAATTTTAGCAAGTCACAATTTTAAATAATCAAAACCACGGTGTTATACCGAGAAAAACTAAGGAAGCTTTGTATGTCAAAAATAATTCGAAATTCACTAGCCGCCGCCATTTTGGTAATTCTAACTGCCTGTGCTGCGGGTAATTCCAATCCTTTCGCAGGTGCTTGGAACACTATGGCGACCACTCCGCTTGGCAACCAGGAGTCTGTGTGGACAATAGCTGAAGACGGTACGGGCATGATGGCTAGCGATCAGGGCGACCAGGCTGTCGATGGTATAGTTGTTGATGGCAATAACGTAAGCTTCGACGTTGATGTCGATGCCGGTGGACAGTCCCTGAGTCTAAGATTCAACGGAGTAGTAGAAGGCGATTCCCTGACTGGAGCATTCGCTAGCGATTTTGGTGACTTCGACGTTACTGGAACACGGCAGTAGTCGAAGCCATTGTTAATTGATTGATAGATAGGAGTGCTATCTCTTTCGCGGGGTGCGCTCCTTTTTCGTTTATATT
>Ga0302118_10000065_pt1 | contig 40322 bp, 26 predicted proteins | sample AG5_331_MG_FD_203126 | JGI IMG/M metagenome (GOLD analysis project Ga0302118, IMG submission 203126) | Marine microbial communities from Western Arctic Ocean, Canada - AG5_33.1 | ecosystem: Environmental > Aquatic > Marine > Oceanic | place: Canada: Western Arctic Ocean | collected 2017-10-01 | reverse complement strand
TCTAAATCTGAATCCATAGTTTCAGAATCATCAAGAGGGAATACATCTGAATTATCCCCTATACCATCTAAATCGGAATCCATAGTTTCAGAATCATCAATAGGGAATACATCTGAATTATCCCCTATACCATCTAAATCGGAATCAATAGTTTCAGAATTATCAAGAGGGAATACATCTGAATTATCCCCTATACCATCTAAATCGGAATCAGACCATTCTGAACCATCAAGAGGGAATACATCTGAATTATCCCCTACACCATCTAAATCTGAATCCATAGTTTCAGAATCATCAAGAGGGAATACATCTGAATTATCCCCTATACCATCTAAATCGGAATCCATAGTTTCAGAATCATCAATAGGGAATACATCTGAATTATCCCCTACGCCATCTAAATCGGAATCAATAGTTTCAGAATCATCAAGAGGAAATGCATCTAAATTATCCCCTACACCATCTAAATCGGAATCAGACCATTCTGAACCATCAAGAGGGAATACATCTGAATTATCCCCTACACCATCTAAATCTGAATCTGACCATTCGGAAGAATCATTCGGAAACTGATCAATGTTATCATCGTAACCATCGTCATCCGAGTCAGTATTAGGGTCACAAATATCACCCCATATACCCTCTACAAGGTTCATATTATCAACAAATGGATTACGATTCCCTTGTACCTCATAGACCTCATTATTTCTCTCAACCTCAATTAACGAGACCGGGTCTTGTGTATGCCACGTATAAAGTACGCATAATTCACCTAAGTAACCCGTGCCAACAGATGGTTGCGTGGATATATTTACTAAATTCAAATTAGGTTCATAGCCATATCCATTATACCTTACATCCATGTAAAATACTGAACGGGCAGCATCACCTTTTGTATCGTCTGCTGGCTCCCAAAAATCGGCGGAAACATCACATTCTACACATTCCCAATGAGATGTTTCAGCATTACTAAAATCCTTATCACTTCGTGCTGAATTTACAGTATTATCCACAGGCCTTAGAGCATGTAAGTCAGTACCAGCAACTTTAGTCATACTAGTGCCAAAATCTCCATGAGATTTTGGCCACACATGTTCCCTATTCCAAGATTGGCTAGTGCAATCATTACCATCACCACAAGTATCGTTCTCAGATTGAGACCTTTGCATGTAAAAAAGAGTCACGTTGGCAGAGTTCATAGGGTCTTGATCTATATCTCTTAGATGATCCCATACTGAACTATAACTTACAACAGTATGATTACGAATAATATTGTATATCCCTTCATGTAATTGTTCACCCTGGTATTCTTCAATTCCATGATAATACTCCTCGTAAAGAAACGTTTCAAACCTTAAATCCTCATTTTGTAAGACTTTCGGCTGATTATTAAATGAAATACTACTAAAAATACTAAGTATAAATATTGAAATTACGAATCCTGTAACCAAGAAACGACCATGCATAAGCATCCGTAATGGTCTCCAGCAATAATATTCACTTTATTATTTAGCAATATATCTAAAAATTAGGTGATAATTATGACATTAAGTTGGCACTGTAACACTTATCCCTTGCATCCCTCCGTATAAGCATAGAGAGTGCCTACTATGACCATGGAAAAAGAAGGGATAAACAAAGCAACAATAATATTAGTGATTGGAATTATGTTAATCGGAGTAAATGCGACAATAGTCACATCTACATTTGATGGATTAATATCTGAAGGTATGGCAGATAACGTGGCTCAAGCATATACTCAAGATGAGTTGATAGATGATGATTGGGTAGAATCAACATATGAAAAAGTCTATTTCGGCTATAATTTAACAGATGTTGACGCACTATCAAGTGAAGATCCTTCTAATGCTTATACTAAGGTAGGACCATGGATATACAACGTAACATCACACAAAGAACTCCTAGATTGGAATGAAGATGCTGGAGAAATGACTTACTCTGAATATGAAGTATTCGAGTGGTGTGGAGATTGCACTTGGGAAGATAGAGACGGAAGTATGGGCCCGATTGGGCAAATATACGACTCTGTACCTGGTACAAATGACTTCAAAAATGTCAACATTTTGTGGATGGCAGAAAGTATTGGAGCAATTGGTCCAGTAGGTTTCGAATATGGAGAACCTTTCGCTAAAGCAGGTTTTGCAACAAATATGATGACATTGGAACTTTCTAGTAAAGCACCGAGTATTTGGTCAGCAGAAGATATTTCAGATAATATCGCAGCTGCATCTGCCGGTATGCAAGCTCAAGGCATGGATGCTGCTTCAGCAAATGCCGCAGCACCAGCTTACGTAATGACTGGTGCATATGCACAATGGAACGCTTCTTCAACTGCAGGGGTTATGGAGCCTGATTTCTCAACATTCGCTGATGTAATTATGACCGATGCAAGAGATCCTTCAACAGGAATGTGCATAGCACTTACTTGTGATTACGGTCCTATGATGGTTGCAGGAATGGGAGAACCTAATGAAATAACCACTTCAATTCGTGCATCTTTATACGGTTATAGTGATGTTTCAGAGCCAGAAAAGACGCATGTCGATTGGGCTGTTTATGCACTTGCTGGTTCTACTTTCTTAGCAAATGGAGGTGGAGCTGATATTACAACAACAGATAACAACAGAGAAAGACTCGCAGAAGTAAGCGGTGTAGATGTCGCAAATCCAGAGGTATTAGATTTCCTTCTCTTTGGAATAAATGAGGATGGACTGGCGACTGGTCTTGTTCAAGAAACTGACTTCAACGGACTACCTTTGAATGGAAATATCTTGTTCTTACTAGGCGCTCAATCTAATGCTTTTGATACCATGAGTACTTACGGAGTAGGATTATCACAACTTCTTGGATTAGCTGATTGGGCTGGTGCTTGGATAGGTATGTTAGGAGTTCCTGCAGAATTCCCAATGATACTCTTAGGAGAAGCAGGCACAATGAATGCAAATGATTGGTGGATAGCATCATTCGGTGGAGAAGAACCTCTTGCAGGAGGATATATTCCTCTTGGTCTAAACATGGGAGAATGGGAAGGAGAAATTGACATGTCTGAAGAAGATGTGAGAAATTTGCTTTATGATAGCCCACATGCACTCGCTACTACTGGTTTTGGATCGGATTTCATGTATGGGGAGGCTACAGGTAAGACTCTACCCCAAGGAGCAGACGGCCCAGAAGAAGGCGGGATTGTATCAGATTGGGATGATGAATACGTAGCAAATTTATATGGAATTTCTGTCCAAGAAGCTCAAGCAGTTAGGAATTATATATCTAACTTCATGGTAGACATAGTAGTTCCAACTTTACTAACATTCCAAACAGGTGCAGAGGCTTACACAACACAAACAGTAGACCAATGGTTGTTCGGCGCTTGCGATGCAGTACTGGAATTCCAATATGGACCTGTTTCTTGTTTCTCTAGTTTAGAAACTAACGAAACATATTATGGTTCAATATCAGAAGATTTCCCTGATGGAATCTCAACTGGAGACTATTCAGCATATGTAATGAGTACAGAAGGAGACACAATCGGTCAAAGATTAATGCAAGGCTATGTTAACTCAGATGGCGACGGACTATGTGATTTTGATTATACATCTAATGGAATATACCTAGGTGAAGATGTTGTATGCAGTGAAGGTCAGGTCTACGGCATGACTGAATTCCTAACATGGAGAGCTCCTGCAAAAGATGCAGCAAACTTTGGACTTATGGAAGAGGCTGTAGGTTCGAGTGTTGATTATGCAGTATTAGCAGGTTCAATCGGAGCTATTGGTGATGCTGAGAATTCATTCAAGTACAATCTTGGAGGTTATGCTGTAGCAAACACAATAGTAGGTGATGAAGTAGAATTCAAAGGAATACCTATGGTAGAACATAGCATAGTTCTTGATGCAACTGAGCATAACATTCAATCAAAACTGATTCCAACAAGCTTGTCACCAATTTCAGTGACACCTGGTGTATTAGGATTATACTTCAATGGAAATGTAGATTTCAAAGTTGAACCTAATACTAATGCAGTGATGTATGGCCATGGCACACTACAATTCATGCTAGACATCAGAGGATTAGGATATGATAGCCCTGATTTGAGTGAGGGAGCGACTGATGCTTACCCTGTATTTGAGATCGCAATTCATAGTGAAATCGATGATGAGGGCGCAGAAGGAGTAAGAGGTGCTACAGACAGCTTAGGAATAATGGGATTCACTAACATGGATGCACCTGCACCAATTAGTTACCTGAATATTGCTCAATTAGTCATCTACCTAGTAGGATTTGGCCTAGCTATTCGTGGAGGAATGAATATGGCCTCTAAAGATAGTGAAGAATAAGAGATTTAGATCATTCTAACTTCTATTCTTTAACGCGAAGGGTTCAACCCTTACTGCCTTAGCCCTCTAACATAAGGGGGAGCATGTATGAGATTGAGATATATCGACCGTATTCGAGCTATTGCTATACTCTGTATGGTTCAAGTACACACCGCAGCAATTATTCCACCAGAAGGAATATCAGTTGATCACCCGATAGCATTTGTATCTGCTGCAATTGGAGGAATGGCTGCACCAATGTTCGTCACAATTTCTGGATGGGGAATATATCGTAGCGCAAAAAGAAGGAAAGAATCTGTTAACACAGACATATCCTCATGGATGTATTGGATATTACCCCGTGTAATAATCCTAAGCTTTTGTCAATTGTTAGTTAACTCTGCCCTATTATTAGAAAGGGGTGGGAGATTCGAATGGATGACACCCGGTGTTTTGACATTACTTGCGATAGCATCGATTTTAGGACCATTATTAGTATACATAAGAAGAGATAGACGATTACGATTAATGTTATTATTGCTGATCACACCATTAATAATTGGAGATTTCAATGGTATTGAACTGAACTGGATCGAAAGAGTTTCATCATATGGAACTGAACAATGGATTGAAAGACTTCTATTGAATGGAACATATCCAGCATTGCCTTGGTTATCATTCATAGTTCTAGGTAGCCTAATAGATGATTACACAGAGGACCTGAATAGCCAAGATAAAATACTCAAATTCAGTTTGATAATAATTGGGGTTAGTATGATTTACTCATTTTATTTAGGAATTCCATGGGCTCTCACAGAAGGGAATGCAATTCTGACATTTTTCCCAGCAAATACCATGTTCATATTCACCTCAGGAATATTCGTAATAATTTTATTCAAAGTATTAGAAGGAGATGAAAAATCAGGAGGAAAACCAAAAGGAGGAGGAAAACTCTCATGGCTGGAACCTGCAGGGAGATTATCACTAACAATATATGTGATGCACTTCCTATTACTAGGAATTGTAGCATATGAAATGCAAAATCAACCACGGCTAGAACTTTATACTGCGTTTTTATTGACTATTGTTCATACCTCGATTTGGATTCCTTTAGCTGTATTGCATGAGAAATATATCCCTAAAATCTCTTTTGAAGAATTGCTAAGAAGATTCAATTGATTTCTAATCTACATCTGTATCCAACTTATTGGTCCGAACCAAACAGAACCTTCTTCATTCGATGCTTGAAGTCTTCCGTAATATGTAGTTCCTTCAATAAGTCCTGTTAAAGTTTCTGAGTAATTACCAACCGAAGTACCCCCCCAATATGCACTATTTGTCCAACCTAAAGTTTGGTTGCCCATATCAGTAGATCCGTAATGAAATATCAAAGAAGTGTTAGTACCGTTATCATAAGTTTCCCAAGATATGGAAACAGTATTCTCAGTATTATCTTGAGTTCCTAAATCCCTAATAATTGCATCATATACAAAGAAATCGCCCCTAAGTGGGTCACTTACCCATATTGGTAAATGATCAAGAGAGTCATAGGTATCCTGAGTTAAGGGGAAACCCCATGCTGCATGATAAGGAGCAAGATTGTACCCTGTAGTATTTGAGAGATGCATTACCCAATAGTTGAACTCTTCAATATCGCCACTAGGTATCTCGTTGGTTGGTAATGTGTAATAGATACTCAAGGTATCAGTTATCACATCCCAACCCCATTCTTCTTTGATTACCAAAAAAGTATCTAAAGCAATCCATACTGACCAATCAGAGATATTTGAGCCACTCTCAAAATAATTTCTATCAGGATTTGCAGGACGTGGATTAGGAGGGTCAACAAGTTCTTCCATAAGGTATACACTAGCAAAATTACACCCTGTCTCAGTCATCCCGGGCAAAGTCGATGCCATCCATTGATGATTATGGCCGAGTTCATGAAACATCCCCCAATCACCATTTTCACTCATATGAGTATAATTAACCACATCTGGAACGCTTAGATCATGGGCCATGAATGGATAACCAGAATGCATCCAACCAGCAGATATCTGTACATCAAATACTGCTCTCTCAACCCTTGACCAAGGTTCAAAACCATAGAGTTGATGTTCCATATTTAGAGCACTATCCCACCAATTCATCAATTGGCTCGGATTATCAAGATTACGTATTTCAGAACTTGGAACTGTCATTATAAAATTATCAGATACTAATTCTGCCCATGGAGCAGGATTCTCTTTCTCCGAATAAAGCCATTCAAAATCTGAAGTTTCACCTAATACAAACATTGGTGCCCTAATTCCTCCAGAAATGGTTATTTGTAAATCTCCAAATTCAGAACCAGCAGGTATTGAAGCATAGATTGGCCCACCAAAAGAATTGGCGACTTGAGTGGTAGTATTTTCAATTGCCCAATATCTATAAATTTTCGAATGACGTTTGATGATCTCTTTACCCCATAAACTATCTGTATGTGCACCTATCAATATACTAAAGCCTAACTCAGAAGTTTCTTGATTGACGGAAATCGTGATGATTTCCCCCGGAGGTGCATACAATCCAGTTGATATTCTCAAATTCGAACGAGCTCCCGAATAACCGAAATCACTAGGCAATCCTGATTGATTTCCATCGATATTAACAGTACGAGTTATTCGAGTAGCATTGGATGACACTGAACCTGGAAACTCAACATGACTAGGATGTACTGGAAGTTCATTAGCAGGAAGATTCTGCGTCAAGGATTCTTCTAATCTTAATATAATATCAGCCACAGGATCGACACCTAAATCATGACCTATTGAACTCCAAAGAGTACTATATGGTACAACAGTCCAGCCTGTTGAGTTAACTAAATCTCTAAGTGGAGTCCAGAACTCAATAAAGTCAAGAGTTAGTATTTGAGTGCAATCAGAAATTGAAGAATAAGCAATAGTTGCATCTTCGTTGGATAATTCAATGCCATCTATACGGTCTGCTAACACTGCTTCTATTGCATTATGAGGCGTATAAAGAGTATCAGGTAATTCAAAATTAACCTGATTATAACCCCATGTGCTTGAGACGATTAGTCCCGTGGTTTTTGAAATTTTATTGCCTGGATAATTATGAGCAACATCACTATTCGAATATGACCAATACCAAGAATGACCACCCATTATTAATCCGCCACCATCTAGCAAAAAATCTTCTATTGCAGAATTATCTTCGTCATCATGACCATTCCAAAATTCATCTATAAGGCAGTTTATTTCAGAAAGATCATCCGGAGTAACCGAGAGATGTACATCATGACCTGCATTTCTTAAATCATCTTCCCAATCATCGAAACCGGCACCATATGCAAGGCCGATACTAGATGATGGCCCACAAGCCCATTCTACAGCACGTAGTGTGAACTCATGATCCTGGGTCACCCAACTTTCATGACCATATCCAACTATTTTCCCTCGTCCTACGTGACCACCAGAAACTACAGTATTATCATTTGAATCTCTACCCAAAGGAAATGACCATTTACCAATTGGTAGAATAAGTGAAGACCATCCACCCCAATCAGAATCCTCTAAATCATATAATAATTCATTTTGATCTGCTCGTAAATCATGGACTGCTATCCAAATATTAAGTCCAACCGCACCTCCTGTATTATTAGCCCATATCGTATATTCTTGCCAATCTGTCCGATAATCTGGAACCCCTAAGATTGTACCATTATCAAGTAAATTAAGTCCTGATGGTAACGCTGGATATACTGCCCAAGTATCTATCAAAGGCCCATTATTCGTAACTGGAATTAATACACTAGAATTAGAGCTAAATGCATACTGAGATTCAGGCCAGTAAATCTCATCTGGAGGTAAGCTACTCACGCTAATAATTAGTTGAGTCATCGTATATCCTCCCGAATTATTTGCCCAAATTTGGTAAGTAGAAGATTCTTGAATAGTAATAGCAATTCCTGAAATCCCACCATTCTGATTATTAAAAATAATACCAGAGGGGAGACTAGGGTAGATTTCCCATGTATCTGGTGTTCCACCAGACCAAGTGGGGATCAGATTAGTAATATTTTCATCAATAGTTAATTCTAGTACATATGGATCATAACGAATATTACTAGGAGATATATCATTAACTGAAATAAGGATAGTAGTTGTAATTGAACCGCCTGTATTTACCGCAGTTATGTAATGTTCTGTTATTGCATGTAACTCAGATGGTGACCCTGATATCGAACCATTTTCAAGATTGAATACAAGGCCTTCAGGTAATGGTGGTTCAATACCCCAGAGTACAATTTCACCTCCATCTACTATTGGTATTTCCTCAATTGATTCACCAATAAGCCACTGAAATGGATGACCAGAGTAATGTAGATTTTCAGGTATCTGGTCCGTAGTTATTATTCGAAGAGTTGTTGAAACAGAACCACCAGAGTTAGATGCTATGATAGTGTGATTGGTATCACCCAGTTTCTGAGAGATACCAGATATTTCTCCAGAATTATAAATCTCCAAACCATTAGGTAGGTCGGGTGTAATCTCCCAATTATCCACTATTCCATTAGACACATCAGGTTCGCTAATTCCACATAATTTGGAAAGTGTGCAAAACATCGTATCATCTAAGTAATTAATAGAACTAGGAGGTAGTGGCAATATCATTATATCAATGATAAATACACTAGAACCCATAGCGTTAGTACCGATTACCGTATAACTAGTAGATATTAATTCAGTTTCAGGAGTTCCAGAAAGAACACCACTCTCCGCATTAAGATTCAAACCATCTGGTAACCTAGGGTTAACGAGCCAATTTTGAGGACCATCGCCCGTAAAACTAGGTGTCAATGACTGCATAGTTATTCCAATAGTTAATGACAATGATTCTTCACCATAATCTAAATTAGAAGGAGATATCATTAATCTACAGGACTCACCGATAAATATTTGATTAAAGAAACAATCATCCTCGGTAACTCCGCCGATATCACAACTAGAGTTATTTGGTTCTATTTCGCAATTAATTTCTTCAGACTTAGAATCATCATTCGCTAAAAGAGACAGACAACCAGGACTTAACATGAGGAAAATCAGTAACAAAGCAACTGATTTGATTAACCTCATACTGTTGGTAAGAAAGATTTCTTCATAAAGTATATGCATGATATATTCAATTAAAAATAAATTGATTATTCTAATCCAGGGTAAGCAGAACCTGGTTCAAAACAATACTTCACCGTTTGATAATTAGACTTAAATTCCTTGACATCAGATTTTATTTTCGCAGGGTCTTCTTCTTTTATTAGAGCGCGTGAAAAGAATCGAGCAACATCTTTCATATCATCAGTAGTCATTCCCACACGAGTTAATTCTGGGACTCCGAGCCTGAGACCACTAGGATTCATCGCCCTAGTATCTCCTGGAAGCATATTCATATTGGTAATAATTCCAGATATTTCAAGCGTCTCAGCAGCTCTACGACCTGCGCCAGAATCTATATCTCCGTGACGAGTTAATACCTGGTGACTAGCCGTATAACCTCTATCTTCTGCAAGAACATCAAAACCCTCTGATGCAAGAGCAGATGCTAAAGATTTAGCATTAGAGACTATATCCTTAGCATAATTTAATCCAAATTCTTCAAATTCTGCAAGAGCTACAGCCTTTCCTGCAACGTGATGGAGATGATAGGAAGAACAGGTCCCAGGAAAAATAGAATTATTTAATTTACGATGAAATTTCTCATCAGAAGAATCAGAGAGAACAAAACCACCTTGAGGTCCAGGGAACGTTTTGTGACTACTACCTGTCATGACATCGGCACCCTCTCTTAATGGATCTTGAAATTGACCTCCTGCAATCAAACCTAATACATGAGCGCCATCATACATCACCTTAGCACCAACCTCATGAGCAGCATCTGAAAGTTCTTTCAAAGGAGTAGGAAATAAAAATACAGATTGACCAAATAATGCAAGGCTGGGTTTAGTTTCCCTAATTATTTTCAGTGATGCATCGATATCTGGTTCCATCCGATCAATATCCCAGGGATAAGTCACTAAGCTCAACCCACGTACACCTACTGCACCCATTCGAGCATGAGATATATGTCCTCCATCAGCTGTTGAAACTGCAGTGATTGTTTCACCCGGTTTGGCAAGAGCTTTCAAAGCAGCCATATTTGACACCGTTCCAGAAGTCGATTGAATATTTGTAAAATTACAATTAAATACACGTTTAGCAGATTCTATAGCTAATGATTCGATAGTATCAAAGTCACCACACCCTTGGTAATATCTCTTACCTGGCAAACCCTCTGCATATCTACCATGAAGGTCCGAATTTACTGCTTCAGCCACCAATGGAGAGATTATATTTTCACTAGCAATCATAGGTAAACTATCGCGGTAATGTCTACCTGAGGATTTAACTGATTCGAGAATTTTAGTCGCTTGAGATCTTGGGCCCATGATGTTTCATGGAGGCTAGGTCAAAGAGTTTAGCGGAACAAAGTTCTCCTAATAAAAGTCTAATATCTCAATTATCACTATTAGAATAAATAAAAAAGCAGGATGTTAGTCATTCATGAGTGAAATACAATAACTAGTAATCCTGCGCAGAGATGTATGACCTCTAAACAACGACTTTCTATTATCTTAGTACTTTTACTAGTACTTTCAGTTTCTGAAACTACATTTGGATATAGCGGAGGTAAAACAGGATCGACTACATCTGGATGTGGATGTCATGGAGGAAGTGGAGGTATTACACCCACATTATCCGGTCTTCCAAGCTCTGGATATGAAGAAACTACTGCATATACCTTGAACATAGGAGGAACCGGAGGGCCTACAGGGACTAAAGGAGGATTCAACCTAGATTCAGACCTAGGTTCATGGTCAAACCCTGGGACTAACGCTAAATTACAAAGCGGTGAAGTCACTCATTCTAACTCAAATTCAAGAAGTTGGAGTGTGACTTGGACATCTCCAGCAAATGGCTCAGGAACGGCTACATTCTCTCTAGCGGTTAATTTTGTTAATGGAAATGGAGCTACTTCAGGAGATGACTGGGCTACAAGTACCTGGAATCTTGATCAAGAGATTACATCAAACGGAGACAGTGATGGAGATGGATGGTCAGACACAGATGAATCATCATGTGGAACTGATTCATCCGACAACACTTCAATTCCAACCGATACCGATTCAGATGGTATTTGTGACCCTGTAGATACTGATGATGATAATGATGGATGGTCTGATACTGATGAGGCTTCTTGTGGAACAGAAAGTAACAACTCAACATCAATTCCAATCGACACAGATGATGATGGTATTTGTAATCCAGTCGATACAGATGATGATGGAGATGGTTGGTTAGATAGTGATGAGATTAACTGCGGTACGAACTCGACCGATTCTTCATCCGTACCTTTAGATAATGATAATGATGGAACATGTGACATTATGGATCAGGATGATGATAACGATGGATGGTCTGATGATAATGAAATATCATGCGGCACAGATAGCAATAATTCAACATCAATACCACTAGATTCGGATGGAGACCGTATTTGTAATATCATTGATGATGATGATGATAACGATGGATGGTCTGATGATAATGAAACACTTTGTGGTACCGATTCCATCGATAATTCATCAATACCAATTGATACAGATTTGGATGACATTTGTAACTTTTTAGACAATGATGATGATAACGATGGATGGTCTGATGATAATGAAACACTTTGTGGAACTAACTCTACTGACTCATCAGATATCCCATTAGATACAGATATGGATACATTATGTGACATCATAGATAATGACGATGACAATGACGGTTATTTGGATGACAATGACACATTCCCTCTAGATGCTAGTGAATGGCAAGACTTTGATAATGATGGAAAAGGAGATAATTCGGATTTTGATGACGATAATGATACTTGGGAGGATTCTGATGAAATTGCATGTAACAGTGACCCCCTGAATTCATCTTCCATACCTTTGGATTCTGATAATGATTATGTATGTAATTTATTTGATGATGATGACGATGGAGATGGTGTTGTAGATGAATTCGATGCTTTCCCGTTAGATGCAAATGAATCTTCAGATTATGATTTAGATGGCATCGGAGATAATGGAGATAATGATGATGATAACGATGGGTGGTCTGATTATAATGAAGCAATTTGTGGCACTGTGAGTATGGATATGCAGGACATACCTGATGATTTAGACATGGATATGATTTGTGACATTATGGATTCAGATGATGATAATGACAATGTAGAAGATTCACAAGATGCTTTTCCGAGAGATTCTAATGAGTGGGCTGACTTTGACAATGACACAATTGGTGATAATGCAGACACAGATGATGATAATGACAATTGGTCAGATTCTGATGAAGAGTCATGTATGACTGAATCATTAAACTACAATTCAACACCAATAGATTCTGATTTTGATAACATATGTGATCTAATTGATGAGGATGATGATAACGACGGTTTCAATGATTCAGAAGATGCCTTTACGTTAGATCCGACTGAACACTCTGATTTAGATGGTGACCAAATAGGAGATAACTCAGACCTAGATAGAGACGGAGATGGGGTCGATAATGATCTAGATTTGTTCCCGGATGATTCATCTGAATCAGTAGATAATGATTTAGATCAATTAGGAGATAATGCAGATACAGACGATGATAACGATGGTTGGACTGATTTAGAAGAAATTGAGTTAGGATACAACCCCTTGAACTCAAATGAGTTCCCCCTTGATACTGACAATGATGGATTAGAAAATAAAATAGATGAGGATGACGATGGAGACAGCTATAGTGACGAGATAGAAAATTCATGTCAAACAGATCCATTGAATTCGGACTCATACCCTAACGATTTTGATGAGGATGGTACTTGTGATCATGTAGACTTAGATGATGATAATGATGGTGCCCCCGATGATAATGATGATTTTCCATTCGATTTATTAGAATATTCTGATATTGATTCAGATGGCATTGGAAACAATGCTGATGACGATGATGATGGTGATGGTTGGACTGATTACCAAGAAAATGCTTGCATATCTAATTCTCAGGACTTCGAGAGTGTTCCAAATGATTCAGATGGCGACGGTATTTGTGATCAAATGGAATCAGAAGAATCATCAGGATTACCTGGTTTCGGGGTTATTTCAGCGATTACTATGATTGCTTTCGCAGCTTTCGCACGAAGAGAATGATGGCGCCGACAGCAGGACTCGAACCTGCGACCTGTGGATTAACAGTCCACCGCTCCACCAACTAAGCTATGTCGGCCTAACCCTGCCGCCTGCTCTATCATTCATCAATTAATCGGAAGTAAAAACACCTTCATCAATCAATAATTTCATCTTAGTAGAGACTCCACCGACTCCACTATACCCACCTAAACCGCCATCTGACCTCACTACTCTATGGCAGGGGATAGTTGGAGCAAAGGGATTTCTACCACATGCATTGGCAACGGCTCGAGAAGATTTGGGATGACCTATGATCTCAGCAATTTGCTTATATGTTCTAACTTCACCATAAGGTATTTTTTTCAGTTCTAACCAAACCTTGATCTGAAATTCAGTACCTACTAGTTTGATCTAGTTCACTCCCATTCTATAGTACCAGGTGGTTTGTGAGTTATATCATAAACAACACGATTTACTTGACCTTTTAGAGCATTTGTAATTTCTGTACTAATCGAAGCTAATACATCATGGGGGATAGGAGAAAATTTAGCACTCATTCCATCAATACTAGTAACTGCTCGAACAACTACTGTTTCACCATGAACTCTTGCATCACCATGAACACCTACTGAACGAACTGGTAATAAAGCTGCAAAATATTGCCAAGGCAAATCACATTTCCCTGCTGCTGCAGCCTCTTGAAGTCTTTTCTCAACTATATGGCAAGCCTCCCTACATGCTTCAACTCTAGATTCTGTCAGATCACCTAACACTCTAACGGCTAAACCTGGGCCAGGGAAAGGTTGACGCTCACTAGATTTAATATTGAGTTCTCTCGCTATAGCCCTTACTTCGTCTTTGTAAAATTCTCTGAGTGGTTCAACGATTTCTAAATCAACATCTTCTGGAAGACCGCCTACATTATGATGAGACTTAATGACATCACGTTCTCCACCACCAGACTCAATCCAATCTGGAGCAATAGTTCCCTGAACTAGATACTTAGCACCACATAACTTCTGCTCTTCTTCAAATACACGAATAAATTGCTCACCAATAACTTTTCTTTTTTCTTCGGGGTCAGTAACACCTTCCAAATTTGAGAAAAATCTTTTCGAAGCATTCACGACTTTCAGAGCGATACCCATTTCTGCAAACATCTCGGCTACTTCCTCGCTCTCATTTTTCCTCATAAATCCAGTATCAACGTATACACAATGTAGCAAACTACCCACTGCACGATGAGCTAATACTGCAGCGACGGAAGAATCGATCCCACCTGAACAAGCAATTATTGCAGTATCATTAACTTCACTTTGTAATTTCTCAATTGCTTCATCAACTAACATTTGAGTCTGAATCAAAATCATTCACCTCGGAGAGATTCATCATCTGAAATTACCTTTGCAGTTTTCATTGCTCTCCAAGCATCATATTGGCGCGCTAAATCAGTATCTACAAGAGCCAGCATCTGTACCGCCAAAGCCCCTGCATTGTCACCTCGATCAACTCCTACTGTAGCTACAGGCATACCAGGAGGCATTTGAACAATAGAAAGAAGGCTATCCAGTGGGACCTTTCCTCCCACAGGCACTCCAATAACAGGAAGAGTCGTCATAGATGCTATTACTCCCGGCAATGCTGCTGCCATCCCTGCCATTCCTATGAAAATGCGGCAACCGGACTCTATTGATGATTCTACTACTGATTCAAGATACTTAGGTGCCCGGTGAGCAGAAGCAACTCTAACTTGGTGTGATACAGAAAACTCATTAAGAACTGATACACACTTTTCGGCTACAGGCAAATCTGATTTTGAACCTAATATTATACAAACGTCCATGCCCCTCGGGTATGAAGACGGTTCAAATGCCTGCCGTTGTCAAGATTAGAAAAATAATTACTCTTCATCTACAGTTTGGATAAAATTCAAGGGCCATGATTCTCCTGAAATTATCAATGGAGGTTGTTTGAGAATACTATCAAATTTGGTATTTTTAATAAAGTTAGTATTGAATGGATCATGTATTATTCGCCCTCTATAAATCATGCTAAAGGCAATGAATTTGTCACCTCGGAAAGTTAAACCCGTGAGTTCCGCAGAATAAGGCCCTAAGTCCATAGGCCAAGATGCAAGTAGACCGTTTCGAAATTTCTTAAAAGATAATATCCATCCTTCATTGAAAATATTTGCAGAAACATCATTAGAAGAAATAGGCAATAACCATCTTGCGGAGTTGACTGACAAAGAATCACTGATATTAGATACGGTTTTGAACCAAGAATATGAAAAAAAGAGATAACCTATCCAACCTAATATTGGATCGATTGCAATATGTAACAGAAAGAAAACTATCCCTAGAGAAAAGGAGATAAATTCTAATGGGAATAAATTAAGACCTTCCCTATTCGAATGAGAATACCATGAAAATGGAAATAGCAATAAGAACCATGATATTAAAAAGAATAAAATTGCAAGATTTTGATCATCTATAGGGGTTTGATTGGGAAATAATAGTGGAATCACACTTGCGATTATAAAAAATAACGACCATGCCGAAGTAAAAAGAATTTGAGGAGCTACTGGTTGCAATCTTTGCCTCATCCATCCTCGGCCACCAACTTCAGTAGTTGTTGTAACCCAAGTCATAGATGGGTTCTCATCACCCTTTCTAGCTAACCTTTCATTAACTGGAGAATTAGGCCACCACAGAGGATTACCTAACAACCAATCTTGGTCTAGCCCTTCCTTCATGTTAATGCGAGGAAGTTATACACCTAGTTTTTTTGCTCAAGACAAATCATTTGGATTGCCTGGATGACGAAGTATCAAGTTTCTAGCCGCCCACACTTCATCAACACGTCCGACATCAGTTGTGTGCGGGGCTGTAGTAACAATTTCTGGATCTTCAGTTAAAATTGTAAGGAAGTCATGTGCAAATTGATCAAGAACTTCTTTCGATTCTGTTTCAGTGGGCTCGATCATCAAGCACTCAGGTACGATCATTGGAAAATACAAGGTTGGAGCCATGACACCATAATCTAGCAATCTTTTAGCTATATCTTTGCCAGTTATCCCTACTTTATCCTTTAATTGAATCATTGACAAAGTAAATTCATGCATAACAAAATCAGTAGGTGCACCATCTAAAGGCATTGCATGAATTTTAGACGCTAATTCAGGTTCAGGATTCATGATTTTATATCTTAAATAATTAGCATTCAAAACGGCATGCTCAGACATCCTTTCAAGTTCCTTACCATACCTTCTATAAAATGCCCAACAGCGTACAATTGCTCCAGCGTTACCATGCCATTGCTGAACTTTGCCAATAGTTTTTTCAGGAGAAATCCAACTATACCAGAAACCATCACCTACGCCTTTAGGGTCAGAATCAGTAGATTCACGCCTTGATGCTAGTGGCGATGGGAGATATTTCGCCAAATGAGATTTAACTCCAATCGGTCCGCTTCCGGGTCCTCCACCACCATGAGGTTGACTGAAAGTTTTGTGTAGATTATAGTGAACTGCATCAAAACCCATTAGCCCAGGATCCGTCTTACCAATTATTGCATTAAAGTTGGCTCCATCATAATACATTTGACCACCTGCAGAATGAACTATTTCCGATGCTTTAGCAATTTCTGGCTCAAAAATGCCAAGAGTCGAAGGGTTAGTAATCATCATTGCAGCGGTATCTTCACCAACAACTGATTGCAATGCTTCTAAGTCAATCCTACCATCCTCACCACTTGGAATTTCAATTATTTCATATCCACACATTGAAGCAGATGCAGGATTAGTTCCATGTGCAGAATCCGGAACTATGACTTTATCTCTATAACTTTCACCTCTTTCACGATGAAATTCTTGGATACACCTCATAGCAGTGAATTCGCCTTGTGCGCCTGCAACTGGTTGTAAAGTAACTTGGTCCATTCCTGAGCATACAGCGAGCATTTCCTGCATTTCATAAAAGATAGAAAGAATCCCTTGAATTTGATGCTCTGGCTGTAAAGGATGCATTCGATCAATCCCTGGCAAATTAACAATCCTCTCATTAACTCTAGGGTTATGTTTCATAGTGCAAGAACCAAGGGGATAAAAACCCGTATCAATACCAAAATTCCTTCTTGATAGCCAAGTGTAATGACGCACTAATTCAGGCTCACTCGCTCGAGGCCAAGCCGGAGGCCTATTCCTCAGCATAGAATTAGGAACGGTACTCTCAATTTCTGATTGAGATAATATTGGTTTAGGCTGAGCCCAACCAGCATTTGATGAACCGTTGAATGCAAAAATATCACTCATTGATTCACCTCCGAAACCCAATCTTCAATAGCATTAGCGAGGGAAGAAATATCAGATTCACTGGTTCTTTCATCACAACCAATTAACAAACAGGAGGACATAGAATCCCACCATTTCCCTAAAGGTAAACCTGCCATTACACCTTTAGAATCCATGAAAGAAACCGCATCGCCTGCATCGCCTGGCAATTTAATAACGAAATCTCTGAAATTATGAGAATTAGGATGTACTAATTCAATGCCTTTAATTAAGCTTAAGACTCTTTTAGTTACTTCAGTAGTTGCTGCAACTCTCTGTGATAAAACAGTGATTCCATGGGGACCTAATAATGACATATGCATTGCACCCATTAAAGCGATCAATGTTTCATTCGAACAAATATTAGATGTTGCTCTATGCCTCCTTATGTGCTGTTCCCGTGTTGAAAGAGTAAGAGTAAATGCCAATTTTTTATTAGAATCATAAGTTTGTCCTACAATTCTACCCGGCATCTGCCTGATATATTTTTCATTACAAGCAAATATACCATAGATAGGGCCACCGAAAGTAGGGCCAATCCCAAAGGGTTGTCCTTCTCCTACTACAATGTCTGCACCCCATTCGCCTGGTGGAGAAACAATACCCAAAGATACTGCATCGACACCTACGATAAGAGCTGTGTTCTCACCTACTATCTCCTTTAATTGTAATAAACCTTGATCTAATATCCCAAAAGAATTTGGTTGCTCAACATAAACTGCACAAGAACCATTAGCTATAGATGCTGAATCAATATCTAAATGTCCATTTACATCATGTTTTAGAATTTTTATATCTATACCTGCACCTTGGACATAGTTTTCAATAACAGACATTCGATGAGGAGGCACTAGTTCTGAGATATATATCGTTTCTTTCTGTATTGCTTTCTTATTATGAACCCTGACAGCACAAGTAATTGCTTCGGCTGCAGAAGTAGATGCATCGTACATACTTACGTTAGATATGGGTAAACTAACTAACTCTGAAATCATAGTTTGAAATTCCCACATAGCTTGTAGCATACCTTGGCTAACTTCTGCTTGATAAGGAGTATAGGAAGTCAAAAATTCACCCCTAGTTGCTAACATACCAACCATGGTTGGAACAAAATTTCTAGCCAAACCAGCAGAAAGGAAAGATGGTCTTGAATCAAGATTAATATTTGAGCCGAGTAGATGTTGAGCATCTCTCCATATTTCTTCCTCAGACTGAGGAGGTGGAAGAGGTAATGGTTCAGTTCTTTTAACATCATCAGGTATATTCGAAAACAGGTCATCTATCGAATTTAGCCCCATTATTGAGAGCATTTCTTGTTCTCGACCTAAATTGGGTAATTGATCCATTCATCCATCTCCGTGCCAGTATGTGTACGAGGAAGTGAAATAATGACTTAATTGTTCGTTGTTGAAAACTATACATTAGACCGATACGCTCTTAGAGTTTAGGAATTAGTCGAGGCACGTTAGAATGAATATTGCCATCACTGCGTCCGACTCTTTTGTTGCCCCATTTATAGTAGAAATGCTTGGTAAAGCAGCCATAATCATACCTGATGAGGCTATTAATGACCAATTGACTCTAGATGCAATGTTAACCCCTTGTAATGCACTGATACATATTAATTCAAGACCTGTCGAATCCTCTTTTGAAAGAAATGATAGGCAAACAAAATTAGAAATGATGAATGCTGCAAGACCAATATTAGATGCAGTAGACAGACATGGGAGTTTACATTTGATAATCATCGGTACGCTAAGAGTACATCCGCAATGGGAACCAGGAGAACCATTCTATGGCCTTGATTCAACTCTTGCTCCAAGAGATACTGCTGCAGAAGGACAACTATGGATGGAAGAAAATGCTCTTGATAGAGCTCAATCAGAACGTCCTGTCAGTGTAATTAGAGCATCAAACGTTCAAGGAGTGCCTCTTTCAGGCCCACCAGGGAATGGAATTTTACATCGATGGGCTAATGAATGTCAAATGGGGTGGATTAATGTCCCAGGGGATGGCTCAAACCCCAAAGATTTCATTCATGTGGAGGATTTAGTACAAGTCATAGGAGGAATCTTACAAAATCCACCACTTACTAGAGAAGAAATTGCAGTAGGTTCCGGAAAAGGTATTTCAATGCTTGATTTAGCAAATATATTTAACGCAAAAACTGGATGTGAAATTGAATTAAATCAACGCGATGACGATGAAGTGTTTGGACTTGTAGATGCTTGGGTGCTTGAAGAGAGACTTGGATTTAGACCTCGAATAAGTCTCGATGAGATGATCGAAGAAGCATTCGAAGCCGCTCAATAAAGGTTAACAACTAACCTTTTACGAATACCATTCCAATCAATAACAGATACACTTGAGTTCATATCTGTGCCAGATAATATATTACTAGTATCAAATTCTTTTTTCACTCTAACTTCAATTTCATGTGAATTAGAAGTTGCGAATAAAGTATTACCGCGCTTATATTCTTCAGATATACCAATTCCAAAAGTTCTATCTACAGAACTGACTCTAAAAGACAAATCTAAGATTTGACCTTTGAAACTTGAGATTAATTCTCGTTGTTCGTTCAAGAATTTTGCACCATTCATTTTCTCGACTATCTCATCTAATGACAAAGAAGGTTCATTGATTATTGGAGAAGATATTTCAGTCACAGACTTATCTAAAGTCACTGGTTCAATTTCTTGTTTTTGCACCTCAACATTTGAATCAAAAGAGGATATAGGCTCACCAACCGTAACCCTATCTGGTAATTCGACTCTATCGGGAGCCTCAACATGATGTGTTCGTTCCCATTCTTCAGAACTCATCTGAGAAACGCGTTCAACTCTATCAGGTGCTTCGACATGATGATCATTATGCCAATCCTGCGATGTTTCTGGTTTTTCCGATTCAATAGGCGGTAGAGATTCTTCTAAACCTGGATCGAGAGGGGTGGTAGATTTCTCTTCATCTAATTTCATGTTTAAAGCAGTACCTAAAGCTACTCCCGTCACACCTAAACCAGTTGCAATTTTTGCATTATCACTATACAATTTAGTTTTAGCAACAGTTACAGCAGAATCAGATTTAATTTTCCAGATTGCTCTAACAGGTGCTTGAGCGTATAGGGGAAATTGAGAGACCTCCTCTTCGAATTTCAGATTTACATCTTGAAAAATTGAATCGATCATTTCAGGACTTGATGGAGATTCAATCATTTGTTCGAATTCATCAGACCATTTCTCAGCAATATCAGTTATAGATTGAGGTTTTGACTCATCAGATATCTCATCATTAGTGACAGTTTCATCAGAAGATTCAGAAATTGTGATCTTACCAGCACCTACAAATCTACGAACTCCAAGAGGTATATTTTGATCTGCTGGGACTCTGGTCCATCCACCATCATACCAATCATAAGCACCATTTTGTTCCCTATTATCTAAACTCCAAGATGGTGCTCCACCATCATTAGCATTATAGAAATATAATCTGCAATTGTTAGAATTCAGATACCAAGATTTATTATTTATATTAGAACTTTGTAGAACATACTTGCCATTATATTTATCATTAGGATGATCTGATATCACAAGAGAATTCGTGCTGTCAGTAGTTTTATTTTCTATGCCTAAAAGAGACATTAACTCATTCCGTGAAAGAGTACCATTACCATCTATATCAATTGCAGAAAAAATTGGTCTGAGATAAGAACGAGGTGCAGGTGACCCGGTTAATCTTGTAAGACCTTTATCAAATTCGTCTAAATTAATTAAACCGTCACCATCTATATCAAATTTAGAGATTAAAGATTCAGCGGTTAAGCCCTTGCTAATAAGTAATTTTTCAAGGTTTTTCATAGCTGCAGCTACTAGCTTGTCTGAAAGTTCCATATTAGTTCGAAGAAGAACATAGACATGATACTTGCGCCGTCACCATTTCTTTAGAGAGGTGTATCTAAACGAATGGTGGTTGGACAATAATTGATCGAATTCGACGACGAGAGCTTGTTTGGATCCATAGTTCTTGACCTAAAACTACATTGTCAAGATAACCTAATGCTATACCGGTTCGATTGAGACTTGGAGACGGCCCACCACTTGTGACGTAACCAATAATTCTTGCATCCGCATCGGGACTATCTAGAACTAGATGACCTGGCCGTGGAGATGGCCCTCTTTCTTGACATAGAAGACCATGCCATCTAGAGTTAGAATTCATCGAATTGATAACTGATTCTTTACCAATGAAATCATGATCTAAATTTAATCCGAAGGGGACGTTTGTTTCTGTAGAATTTCTTGTTAAAAATCCATTCGGAAAATCTACTTCAGGATTCATACCTAAGCCTGGCCATAAAAAATCCTGACCTGAAAGAAGATATCCTTTTTCCAGTCTTAACGTATCTCTCGCGCCTAAACCCACTGGTATGGCACCAAATTCAACTAATGAGGACCAAAGCTTGCTGGCTTGATCATCTGGGATGAAAATCTCAACACCTTTTTCCCCAGTATAACCAGTACCCTGAATCCAACCAGTGATTCCTAAATCATTTGAATTGATTTCTTGGCACCTAAACCTAGATACAACATTTTCCATACCTAATACCTGTTCTAAAATTGAAGAAGATTCTGGGCCCTGAAGAGCTATTATACTCGTTCCATTCGAAAAATCTGTTATAGTTATTGAGCCATCATCAGGAAGATGAGATTCAAACCAATCCCACATTATGGGAATCATAGAGGCATTAGGAACACCTAATACTCGGCTCTCAGAATCAACTGCAAAAATCATATCATCAATAATATTACCATGAGTATCTAGAAAATGAGTATATCCGCACTGACCATTTGTGAAGTTCATATACTGTTGAGTACCTATAGAATTCAACCATGATAACACATTTTCACCTTGGAATTCGAAAAAACCCATATGAGATACATCAAATAATCCAGATTTTTCACGACATAATAAATGTTCTTCTTGTATTGAGGTATACCAAATTGGCAATTCAAAACCATGAAAATCAACAATCTTTGCACCGGCTTCTAAATGCATCTCATAAAGAGCCGTTCGTACTAGCCCACCATCTCGCATATAGCATTGGAGTAAGGAGAGGTGGAAGAATGTGGCGCTCAGATAAACAGGAAAAAAGTGGATTGAAAAATCAAGAATTTGACCTCAAAAGGCGAGAGGTTTATATATGACTGACATGACTATACAACTTGAGGTTGACATGATGAAGAGAGATACGCAGCAACAAAAATCATCTGTAAATAAGAACCATAATGGAGACAATCGAAAGAAGGCGATTATTCCAAATAAAAGACCCTCCAGAGCCAGAGGGACAGATGCAGTGAGTGGAAAATGTAAGGTTTGTAGTTCAAATTCATGGGATACTGATGCAGCAAGAGGAGAAACCATATGTGCAGAATGTGGATATGTTGCTGCAGAAAATATGATTGATCCTGGTGCTGAATGGACTAATCATTCAGGAGGCAATGACAGAAGTCGAGTAGGCGCACCTACAACATTAACACTTTCTGATAAAGGACTTTCTACTGAAATTAGTAGAACTGACCTGACATCAGGAGCGGCTGCAAGGCATGGAATGACTGGGAAAAATCTACGAGAATGGAGAAGAAGGCAAAGAGTCGACCAGAGAAGTAAAACGAGAGACAGCAGAAGTAGAAACCTGACTATTGCTATGCAATTTATTCGTGATAGGGGTGATTTGCCTCCACAGATTGAACAAGAGGCAGCCAACTTATATCGTCATGCTATGAAAGAGGGAATAGTTACTGGCCGTAGTATCAGGGGAGTTACTGCTGCCTGTGTCTATATTGCAGCAAGACAGGCTGAAATCCCTAGAAGAATTGATGTCATTGCCAAAGCCTTTGATATGATCTCAGAAGTTGAAGAAAAAGAATTGAAAAGAACCATTCGATTAGTAGCCAGAAAAATGAATACTCACCATATCACTGGACCTGAGGAATATTTTGAAAAATTTCATTCGGATCTAGGACTTCCGCCATATGTACTTGGAGATACAAGAGATTTGTGGGACAAAGTCAGTCAGAACATGATATGGCAAGGAAAAAAACCATCAGGGATTGCAGGATGTATGTTGTATAAAGCGTCACAAAACAGCAATTCACCGAGAACACAGAGTGAAGTTTGCAAAGTATCAGGTATAAGTGAAGTTACTTTGAGAGGGCTGTTAAAGATCTTAAACCAAATAATGCTAGAATGAATAGGTTAATCTGATTAATCTATTTCATGAATTGTAATAGGGATATTCCTTTTTTGACCCATTTCAATAATAATCCTAGTCCATTTGCTAGTCTTTGAAGGGATGGCTAGAATATCAGTAGCTGCATTAAGAATTTTTTCAGTAAGCGTATTAGGTGCTTCAGGCCGTCCACTATCTCTTAGAGTCCTGTTAGTATCACCCCATTCTTCGGTAAATATAGCAATCGGAATTGAATTGTTGTCAGCCCAACGTTCGGCCATATAGTCAACACCACTCGCACCACCAACTATGATCAAATCAGGATAACCATTCGCATCAACCCATTGTTCTATAAGATTTTCAAACACTTCGTAATCGTAAAATCGACTACTTCCCACTAAAGCAAGGTTAATTACATTACCATCTAAATTCAAATCTCTTTTTCCAAGCGAATCAACCACATTTTGTCCAACTCCAGTTACCATCGGTGTTCCCAGAAAGGTCTACAGAGATAAAGGTCGGGTTCAAAATAAATACATTATTTGATATCTTATCAGCACTGCGGGCAGATAGAGGGGAACGTGATGGTACTAGATATTAACTCAATTCGTGCTGATTTCCCAATACTTAGTAGGATTTTACCAAATGGTAAACAATTAGTTTATTTCGATAATGCAGCTACTTCTCAAAAACCACAATGTGTAATTGATGAAATGACTAGGTACTATGAAACTTATAATTCAAACGCACATAGAGCAAATCACACACTAGCAGATGAAGCTACAACTGCATTAGAAAATGCAAGAAAAGAGATTGCACAATTCTTTGGAACTAAACCGGGAAATCTTGTATATACAAGTGGAGCAACTGAAGCAATAAATCTCGTATCTTATGGATGGGCAAAATATAATCTCAAAGAAGGTGATGTAATTGTACTTACAGAAATGGAACATCATGCAGATATTGTACCATGGCAAGAATTATCGAAAGAAAAAGGAATTGAAGTACGATATGTGCCAATAAATACTGAAACTTATACTCTAGATATGGATGCTTTTGAGGTGGCTGTAAAAGATGCATCATTAGTCTGTGTCACACATACGAGTAACGTTCTAGGGATTAGAAATCCAATAGAACAAATAATACAAATAAGTAAGAAATATGGTGCGTATATACTTCTAGATTGCGCCCAGGGCGCACCACATGAAAAAATAGACTTTGATGCTTTAAAGGCAGATTTTATTGCGATTTCGGCACATAAAATGGCAGGGCCAACAGGTATTGGATGTTTATTAGTATCATCTGAAAGACTCGAAGAAATGGGGCCATTTATGACTGGAGGGTCAATGATTAGAAAAGTGACAACCGAGGGATCTACTTTTCAAGAGGGGCATGCTATGTTTGAAACGGGTACACCAAGAATTGCAGAAGCAATAGGTTGGGGTGCAGCCGTAAAATGGCTTTCACAATTTGAAATGAAAGACATTCATGATCATGTACATAAAATAGCAGCATGGACTGGTAAAGAAATGAATAAAATACCCGGGATAAAAATATATGGAGACCCCTCTAATAAAAACTCATCTGGTGCTGTTTCTTTCTTACATGAAAAAATACAATCTCAAGATTTAGCATTTTTACTTGATGAAGGAGGTTTTGCTGTAAGGACTGGACATCACTGCGCTCAACCATTAATGGACGCATTAGGTGTTCCATCCACAAATAGGGCCTCATTCTGGATATACAACACACAAGAAGAAGCAGAGTCATTTATATCACATCTAAGAAATATATGTGAACGATTTGCTTAGCATATACAATCAATTTCAATAGAAATGACGTGTTGGATAGGCCATGGAAGGTGCTTCTTGGCCGACACATCTGACCCCAATAATTGAAGAATTCAAGGATTGCTTTGATTCGATGGAGAGATATGAGTTACTATTCGAATATGCTAAAAAGCATCCTAGTTCATTACCTATAGAGGAATGGAATGAAAAAAATCAAATTTTGGGATGTCAATCAAGAGCACATGTGGAATGTTCATTGGATGACAATGGACTTTTTTTATTAAGAGCTGGAGCAGATGCACAAATTGTTCAAGGTTTAATGTCGATAACAGCAATTACAGTAAATGGAATGCTACCAATTGAGGTAGCAAAACTAACTCCCGAATTTGTAAAGGAAATGGGGTTAAAATCATCATTAACGCCGAGCAGGGCAAATGGTTTCTTAAATATGTTCAATAGAGTGGTTTCAGAGGCGGAAGTACTTTCGGAGAGATAACATGGTAGATAAGGCAGCAGTTTTAGAATCTTTAACCGTAGTTGAAGACCCAGAAATGAAAATATCGGTCATAGATTTAGGATTGATTTATGACGTAAAAATTGATGATTTACATGCAGAAATTGATATGACTTTAACAAGTCCTGGTTGCCCTATAGCTCCTGAATTAATGGCAGCAGTTCATAGAGCAGCTCTATTAACGGAAGGTCTAGAAAGTGTTCACGTCAATCTGACATTTTCACCACTTTGGGATCCTAAAGTCCATGCTAGTGAAGATGGGAAATTTGAACTGGGTATATTCTAAGGAATAATATTTTGATGAAAAGGAATTTTGATGGAGATTAAGGGGATATTTAGGTGGCAATGTGTTAGCTACTGAAGATCGAATTTTTTCATGGAATAGCATCCCTAAGTCATCTCGAACAATTTTAATTTCTAGTATATTGATTATATTATTTATAACTCCAAATTTTGCAGAGAGTTATGAAAGCTCATGGAGTTTAGTTGGAGAAGAGTCAGATAATAATTATAATGCTGCAATAATAGATGAGAATGGAGACGCATGGGTATTTGGAGATAATGGGACGATTGTTTTAGGAGATAATCTAGAAGAATGGAGATATTTCAATTCACCAACAACTGAAACTCTCACTACCGCATATGCTAATGATGAGATGGTTGTAGCAGCCGGAAATAATGGTGCAGTAATATATAAACAATATAACTCAGAAAATTGGGTTGAAATAAATACGGGTCTACAACTTGATATAAATTCAATTTCTATAAACTCCGATAATGAAATATTCATAGTACTGGATGAAGGAGGTATTTGGTGCTTCAAGGAAGAAAGTTGGATTCAAAAAGAAAGTTTAGTATCTGAAGATCTTTATGACATTACATTTGAGGGTGAAAGAGGCTTAATTTCAGGTTCTTCTGGAATGATATTAGGTTCAGAAAATAATGGAGAAAATTGGGAGATTAGAGAGACACCTGTTGAGGTTTCAGGTTCAGACATTATATCAATTGATTTTTATAAAATAAATAGGGGTTATGCTATAACTTCTGATGGTCAAATACTGAAATCAACACAGGAAGAACTCACTACTTCAGTCGGATACTATTGGAATTTGAAAGAAATTGAATCAGAGAATATGAGTACTAGTTTAAATCTCAATTTGACATCATTAGAAGTACTTAGTACAACTAAAATATTAATTTCAGGTGAAAAAGGATATATTGCTTTGAGTAAGGATGGAGGGAATATTGTAATCCCACAATTATTACCTATCGAAAGCAGTTTTACAATAAATGATATTGCAATGAAAACTGCATTCAGAGGTATAATCGTGGGAGATAATGGAACCATATTGTATACCGAAGAGGGCGGAGAAGATGAGGCATTAGGATTCGAAATAGTGGATCTAAGTGATTTTAGCGAATTTGTAGATTTCACAAAAGATAATCTATTAGATGGTTTGAAAGCAACCCTTAAAATAGTTATTTTTGGAATCCTGTTAGGTTTTTTCATAGGTATTGCATTAGCAATGTGTAAAACAGCACCAACCACTCTGAAACAAATGATAGAAACTGATCTTGAAAAAACAATTCTCTTATTCTGGTTAATTTTACCAATTACAATCTCATTTTCAAGATCATATGGAACTAGTTCAGGAATTATTTCTTCCTTAGGATTAATTAGTTTACTAACGATATTTAATTATTACATAAATAAAAATCGTCTAATTAATGAAGGCTTTTTAGGGGTCACAATACCTAACGAATACAGAAAACACATAATCAGTATTCTAGGAGTCACATTACTTATTGGATTACCTTTAGGTGAACATTTTGGTATAACTGGAGGCATCGAATTAATCTATAATTCAATCATTGATTTCCATGCATTTCATTTAGGATCTGACACATTCAAACTATCTGCACAATTAGGGTATATTTTTGCACCGATCGGAGATCCAGGTGCATTTATTGATCTATTACTTGGGATGGGTTTGACATATCTTGGAATATTATTCATGACTTCAAATGGTAAATACTCTAAGAGAACTTTTTACTATGGGAAAGCAATAATTGCAATACTTCTTTGGTTATTTGTTTTGACTGAACTTTTTGTCGGTTTCGAATCCTCAGATAATTACCTCAAAAGTGGAACAGATTTCTTAAGAATATTTGGATGGAGAATATTGATGTTAATCATCGGAGTATTAGTGACAAAAAGAATTCTACCAGATGAGTTTTATTCAAGGAATGCAAAGTCTGAAGATTACAATATATCCCTAGAACCATGGAAAATAAGGCCACTACAAACTATAGCAACCTTATACACAGATTTCTTCAGAAATACTCCTCTTCTAGTTCAGTTCATGTTCATTCACTTCGGATTACAATTAGGGAAAGATATACAAAATATTGGTCTAGATTTAACAGGAGATTTGACAATTATATCATCTCACCTAGGGCCTTTCGATAGCTTTTTATCACCCTCAATAGATTATGTAAGTGAAAGCTTATTTGGTCCAGGAAAGAGATCATATTTGAGTGCTATTTTTGCATTAGGATTGAACTCATCAGCCTACCAATGCGAGACAATAAGGGGGGCTATTGCAGCGATACCATCTGGACAAATGGAAGCAGGGAGAAGTATAGGATTAACATATATGGGAACTATGAGGTTAATTATTCTACCACAAGCCATTAGAATATGTATACCACCTCTTGGAAATGAAATGGTGAACTTAGTACTAAATTCATCACTAGCGAGTGTCATAGCATATACTGAGTTAACAAGACAAGGGAAGTTAATAGTTGCAATAACGTTCCAAATATTCTGGACTTGGGGAATGGTCATGATTGCATACTTCGTAGTTACTTGGTCATTGGCATTATTACTAAGAAGATTAGAAGAAAAAACTAGAATACCGGGACTAGGAATCTCAGGAGGTAATTGAATGGAAGAAATTGTATTAAGTATCGAGAATCTAGAGAAAATTTATCCAGGAAATATTCATGCAGTTAAAGGGATTTCATTCAATGTCAAAAAAGGAGAATCTGTAGCAATAATCGGTTCATCGGGAAGTGGTAAATCAACGGTATTAAGGTGTATAAACCGACTGATAGAGCCAACGAAAGGAATTATTAGATTAAATGACGAGATCATAAATAATCCATTAGCGAATGTTAATGATATACGCTCGAAAATAGGAATGGTGTTTCAATCATTTGAATTATTCTCACATCTAAAAGTTCTAGATAATATCACTTTAGGATTACGCCATGTAAGAGGTATGGATAAAAAAGATGCAGAAAAAAGTGCTTTAGAGGTACTTGCTAGAGTTGATCTATTGGATAGAACTGAAGCATACCCTGGCAACCTATCAGGTGGGCAAAAACAGCGAGTAGCTATAGCCAGAGCGTTGGCAATGCACCCGGAAGTAATATTATTTGATGAACCTACTAGTGCCTTAGACCCTGAACTTATTGGTTCGGTTTTAAAGACAATAAAAGGTTTAGCAGACGAAGGGATGACAATGGTAATTGTAACTCATGAAATAAGCTTCGCTAGAGATGTTGCAGATAGAATAATTTACATGGATAAGGGACTTATTGCAGAACAAGGCCCATCAGAAATCATTGAAAATCCTCAATCAGACCGGTTGAAAGAATTTTTATCATCTATGGATGAAGAAAATTAATTCTCTAAATTAAACCTTGAGCAGTCATTGCTTCAGCGATTTTCAAAAATCCTGCAATATTTGCACCTGCAACATAATTACCAGGCATACCATATTTTTCAGCAGTTTCAGATGAATTCTTATGAATATCTACCATGATTTGATGTAGTTTGGCATCAACTTCTTCACGTGTCCAGTTATATCTAAGTGAATTTTGAGACATTTCAAGTCCAGAAGTTGCAACACCACCCGCATTACTAGCTTTACCGGGTGCAAACATCACTCCATTACTATGGAATACTTCAACCGCTTCAGGAGTACAAGGCATATTAGCACCTTCAGCAACAGCCATAACCTTGTTTTTTACAAGCATTAGAGCCTCTTCGCCGTCAATCTCGTTTTGAGTTGCACATGGTAGTGCAACATCGACATTAACTCCCCATAATCCACTTGATGCAGGTTCAGGAGCAGATGCAGTAAATGTAGCGTTAGAATATTTGACTACATATTCAGATATTCTTCCTCTACGGTTATTTTTAAGATCCATAATCCAAGCTAATTTCTCACTATCAATACCCTCGGCATCATGAATGAAGCCACTTGAATCTGACATTGTCAGAGGTACTCCACCTAAATCAAGAACTTTTTCACATGCGAATTGGGCAACATTTCCTGAACCTGAAATTGATACTGTTGCACCCTCAAATGATTTACCCTTAGTAGCCAGCATCTCACGAGCGAAGTATACCAATCCATACCCTGTTGCTTCAGGTCTAATTAAAGAACCACCATAAGACAGACCTTTCCCCGTAAGTACTCCTGTAAATTCATTCGCAAGTTTCTTGTACATACCAAATAAATATCCTATTTCTCTACCGCCCACACCAATATCTCCAGCAGGTATGTCAAGATTAGCACCAATGTGCCTCCATAGTTCCATCATAAATGATTGACAAAAACGCATTACTTCTGAATCTGTCTTACCTTTAGGGTTGAAGTCGGAACCACCTTTCCCACCACCCATCGGTAAACCTGTTAGACTGTTCTTGAAAACCTGCTCAAAAGCGAGAAACTTAAGAATCGATTGATTAACTGATGGATGAAAACGCAGACCTCCTTTGTATGGGCCTATTGCACTATTCATTTGAACTCTAAAACCACGATTGACATGCAATTTACCATTATCATCATACCATGGAACACGGAATTGAATAATCCTCTCTGCTTCTACCATTGATTCGACAACTGGTAAGTACTCAGGATGTTGCTCAATTACTGGAGCTAAACTATCCAATACCTCTTCCACTGCTTGATGGAATTCAGGTTGGTTCGGATCTCTTGCAATTACACTATCATATACTTTTTTCATTGTATTATCCATTGGAGTCACCAAGGTTTCCGAATCTAGATCTCTATATCGGTGCACCGGCGTCTTACTTATCCCTTTTGAAAGGTATGCATTGTGGAGTTGTGTTTAATGCATTTATGAGAATAAATGCTCTTCAGCAATGCGAGATACAATCTGTTCGGAACCAGGGAGGGTCATCACGTAAACAGCAGCCTGAGACACCTGTCTTTTCCTTAATGCTTCAGCGATTGGAGTATGTTCTCTGAGCCAACGTGTTTTTCCATCATCACCTACAATACGTATGTCAACTTGTGACATCCTAGGTTCTGATAATAATAATTTAACCGATGGAACATCTATTGCAACATAACCTTCCTTAACCCCTGCACGATTAGCAAGTTCGTTTTCGAATTCTATTCTCTTTTCGGAATTAGATGCTAATATCGCTAATTTTTCTACTATTTCATCAGATAAATCTTGTCTTCGACGACTTGTTGCAACCTTCAATAATTGCCGATACTTAAGCCTACGAATCATATCTCTAGCATAATCTCCTGCATTATGTAATGCTTCCCAAACCTCTGCATCAACTCTTCTCTGTAAATCTAATGAATCAGGTAATGTATCTACACTACGCTCAACCGCTCTAGAAAGCATAACTTCTGTTACGCGGGTTACTCGATGGAAGTAAACCGCACTATACATCAATCCTCTAGCCATTAACATCCCTTCTAATGCAGGTAGGCCACCTTCATCTACCGCTACATCCCCACTTTTTCTTTCTAAACATTCGATTAGTCTGTGATGATCAATCACACCATGTTTAACACCAGTAAAATGTGAATCTCTGAGCAAGTAATCCATTTGGTCACAATCAATGGGACCGTGAACTAGCTGAGAAAGTGTATTGTCTTGAGAAACAAAATCTTGTTTCCCTTCGGTCCATTGTAAAAGATTTCTTTCACTACCTCCTGCACCAGGGCCACGAATTAATGAGGCAACTTCTTTTGGAACAATATCGAATGATTCGAGAATCTCAGGTATACTTCGACGATCAGGAACTGACTGGTCTTCTCCATCTCTTAGCACATCGTATTCTCCCAATATTATTCCTTCGGTAATAGACATATGATCTAGTCCTCCTCTTTCATGGAGTATATGTTCAAGAGTATGAGAATATGGTCCATGTCCAACATCATGAAGCATTCCCGCAACCTGAACTGTAGATTTTTCATGAGGAGCTAATGATATAGAATCTGACATAAGCCCACCAAGATGAGAAACCCCTAGTGAATGTTCGAACCTTGTATGGTGAGCACCAGGGAATACAAGATGAGCTAATCCCAATTGCTTGATATGGCTAAGTTTATTCATTTCTGGTGTTTTGAGCAATTCTTCCCTTACACCTTCAATACGGAATTGTCCATGAATCGCATCATTTATGACTTTCATAATTACACCTCTGATACTCGGACGCGTACCTTAGACTTGAAACGCTCGATTATGTCATTGTAGAAAAAAAATTCATGAGAAACAACAAATAGGTTAATTTGTATTTCAAATGTATTTCAAATGCATTACCTTTATGTGCCGTGCGCTATCTGCTTAGCCTGAGGTACAACGATGTCCGGTCACAGTCCAATGGTTTCTTTGAGAATCCCTGAAGACTATTTGATGGCAATAGATCAAAGAGTTGGGTTCGATGGAATGAGGAATCGTTCGGATGTAATAAGAGATGCAGTACGACGTTTGATAGAACAACCCCTCATAGAAAATGGCGATAAAATTCAAGTCAATCTAGGCCCTGAATTGACGATTTTAATGAGAGATTTTTGCAAAATACATGCAGAAAACCCGGATACAGTACTGAAATTTGCTGCCCGTGATTATATTCGGCGAGAGTCGATTGAGGGTGCGACAGTGACCCGACTTTTACAAAAGCGCATGGATGAGTTAAGTGCGCGATTTGATGATGATTCGAACGCTCAGAGGTGAGAGAATGAGTGAGGATGGGATGCACACAAACGTGGGGGGGCAGGAAAACCGCCCCCTCACCCACGTGCAATCTAGAAAATCAAAGATCATAATTGGTTTTTCAGGAATTAGAAATAGAGCTAAGTTAAGCAATGCAATGGGCTATGATGCACGTGATGCCCCTCAATTAAATCGGAATAACTCCCGAATAACTGATAGAGAAAAATTACTTTGATTCAAAAATACACACCGCTCCGTATGAACAATACGGAGCACCCCCCTCAAAGGCCAATCTTCTTGGTCGTTCTATTCCGGGTACACTTCCATGAGGAGTGCAGACACCACTGAGATTGGAAAGTTCGTCGCTCATAAAAAACTAAGAAATGCACAAAAAGAAATGTTAATAGACGGAATTAATGCATTAAATGAGCAAGGATTTCTCTTAGCTGCAGCGCCGACTGGTATTGGTAAAACAGCAGCTTCACTAGCCTCAACAATAGAAGTTGCAAGGAATAAAAGCAAACAGAATCAAATATTATTCTTAACAGGTAGGCAGTCTCAACATAAGATAGTTATTGAAACAGTTAAAAGTATTAATTCAAATCTAGATAAAGAGATTTCTAAGGTAAAAGTAGTCGATATTATTGGTAGAGAATCCATGTGCGAAGATGTAGATAAAATGACGGGGAAATGTTCCTGTGAAGAAGGAATAATAGAAACATCTAGGCAATCGAGAAGAGATGATTTGAGAGAATATATTCTACAAAATCCCAATCATGTTGACGATATCATCATAAAAAGTAGAAAGAAAAAAATATGTGCATGGGCAACTGCAAGATCTGCAGTCAAAGATTGTGACATACTTGTTTGTGACTATAATCATGTATTTGTGGAAAATGTCAGAGAAAATTCATTATCTGCAATGGGAATAGATCTAGAAAATACTATACTAATTATAGATGAAGCTCATAACCTCCCAGACAGAATAAGAAATGGCCTAGAAAGAAGAGCAATACTCCGAGTATTTCGTGATGCAAGGGATGAAATAGACGAGTTTTTGGGTACGAAAGAAAGAGACATCCAGAAACTAGATTTATCCAATGCCCAAGATAATTTCGATATAAGAGGGATAAGTGAAGCATTACGCCAAATGAAAAAAATATTCAAGCAGATGAATATATGGTATAAGAAAAAGCAGAGTGATTTAGTGAAATCAGGTAAAAAAGATCTAAAAGTCCCGACAATTGAATTCATAGGTGAAATAGACTCAATATTAAATGAAGATTTAGATGCTAAAATTGATGAAAATTATACAATGTTGAAAAAAATGATTAAACAACTATACAGAGTTAAGGTTGAGCAAGATGAAGAGGGTGATGAGAAAGAAACTGCAAGTACTAGATTAGCTGGTATGCTTGAAATTTCCCTTGAATATTTACATAACCCAGCATTAGTTTTAGTTTTTGATTTATTAGGAGAGGAAGGAAGAGTCAGAAGTTTCCTATTGGACCCAGGTGTAGTTAGTGGACCTATACTAACTAACACAAGTGGAGCGATACTAATGTCTGGGACTCTATTCCCTCCTGAGATGTATTCTGATCTATTACAAATTCCTGCAAGTAGAAGAATGATTATGAAGGAATATGAATCTCCATTCTTAAGTGACAAAAGGCCAATTCTAGTTGCTAAAGATGTAACTACAAAGTATACTGAAAGGAATCACCATAATACTGAAAAAATAAGAAATCACATATTATCAGTAGTTAAAAATACACCAGGACATGTAGCATTTTTCGCACCAAGTTATGCGTTGTTACAAGATATCCTAGAGGACGCCAGTTGGTTGCCTGGTTATATAACTCTCAAAGAGGAAACAAATAGAATGTCGAAACGTAACGTAAATAGCATCGTAGATGACTTACAAAAGGCGAGAAGGAACAAAAGACAGGTTTTACTCGCAGGGGTATTAAGCGGTAAATTAGCAGAAGGGGTAGACTATCCTCATAATATCCTTGACGCTGTAATTTGTCTAGGACTTCCGTTAGCACCTCCAAGTGCAAGGCAGGAAGCCTTGAAGGAATATTATGCACAACGTTTTGGTAATAATAAGGCATGGAGATATACGAGTACTCAACCAGCAATAAATAGTATAATGCAGGCATTGGGTAGACCTATTCGAAAATCAGAAGATCGGGCAATAGTAATATTATTAGAAAAAAGAATAATGATGAGGCAATTTCGGAGTTGTTTACCTAAAAGCATAGACCTTATCCAATCTCCAGATGATAATAGAACAGGTAGATTAACTAGGAATTTCTTCAAAAGGCATCCAGAACCAGCGATTGAGAGATAATGAACGACGGGTTCATTGGAGTGAATACTTTCGAAGGTCTATGGACAAAATTTGGCAACGCCATGAGATTGAGCTTTTGGACCAAAATAGAAAACTAGAATTATCACTCAAAACATCTGGAGGGGATTTGAATTCTAATGCTCAAGATTTACATGAAAAATTCTTAATGAATACATCACACCTATCAGAAGTTCAAAATAATCATCAAAAAATTATCTCCGACATAAGTATTGATTTAGAAGAAACAAAGATGAAAATTAGGGAAATAAAAGTAATTGATGATATTCTTGGAGAGTTCGGAGGTACAAAGACGGATTTAGGAATAGCTTTCCCTATCCCCTCAAGAAGTCCTGATGACTTAATTCTTCGTACAAAATCAGAAAATGAAACTCAAATCATACAGATTCTTTCTACTCAAATTTTTGGAGGTTTGCTCAGAACATTCAAATTGCCACCAGGGAAAGAAGTTCATAAGGTGACTTGGAATAATGGAATTATAGAATTATTATTCGTATAGTTATTACTCTGATGCAATATAATCATCCCTAACTGGAATTTCTTGCAATTGATCTATTTCTTGAAGAACTGCATTAAGCGCGATTTGAGCATTTTGACGGTGACCTTCACCTAATACGTGACTAGAATAACGTGCTTCTTCAAATATTCGATCTAAAGCAATTAATGACTGTTCACTAATTGGTAATGCTGATCGAATTGCAATTTCAAATTCCCTAACTGTTTCAAAGTCCCTTCTTAAGAATCCTCTGCGCATCAGAATTTGACAGAGGCTTTCATAACAATTGTATATAGCTTCCCTGAATTCATCACCTGCTGCAAGAAGCTCCGCAGTGTAACTGAATATTCCAGCTAAATCATCAATAGTTGCATTGCGACGACGCTGATAATAGAGGCCACTACTGACTAAACCTGCAATTAGTATCAAAAATAATATAACAAATAATGCAGATTGGAATATAGATGATTCCGCAGAGGTTTCATATTCAATATCTATACCGCCATGCTGCGTCGCAAGCCAAGTCCGATTAGAAGGATCAATAAACAAAGAATCAGTACTAAATATTATTTCTAATTCACCCCAGAATCCTCGATCCCACAACGTAGGTAAGCCTTCTATAGATTTGAATTCATATGTGAATAAACCATCTTGATCAGTCATCTCAATTACTCTGAAATGTGTAGTTCCATCTGTAGCATTAACTAATGAAGCAGTCATTGAAATATTAGAAACCGGTTCAAGAGAATCGGTGGCAGTGACATTTACTGTACCTCTAATTATTCGGTCATCCTTACCCAATTTGATTGTATCGGGTGTGAATTCGAAATTAACTGGGACCATGATAGATACAGATAGTTCTTCATTACCACCATTGAGATACCTAGCAGTATCAGATTCGACTTTTATTACTAAGTCAATAGGTCCAGGGGGCATAGGATAATGTGCATTAGATTGTATTCGGAAATGCCCTGTTGATTCATCCCATTGCAAATTAGCATTTTCTGCACCGCCTGGAAGCCAATGTAAAGTGACAACTAAATCTTCAATGACACTACCCCCACCTCCAATTTCTAAAATTCGACCCTCTATTTTGATAGGATGTTCAATATCGCTTCGAATTATTGTTTCAGATATCCACAATACTTCTATATTAATATCAGATCTTGCATAAACAGTCATATTATAGCTTATTGGAAGATAATATGTTTCCCCTATGAATACCACCATTATATCATGGCCACCTCTTGCAATTGAATACCCCAATTCATGATTAAACGCATAAAATCCGTTCCCCAGAGTCATAGTTCGATCTATCTCCTGACCATCTAGATAGAGAATTATTTCACGACCATCTAGGCCTGGTAGACCATCGGAATCTGCATCATAAAGCCTACCAGAGAAATTCCATTCACCACCTCTAGTGACAATATTAGAATCTACTTGTAAAGACACTCCAGAATGGTATGCTATAGTCAAATTAACTTCGGCATTACCTTCACGATAGTAACCCTGTTGAGGTGCTTTAACGGTCACTAAATGTGTACCTACATTCAGGAACTCTGACACGACCCAGTTCAATGTCCAATCACCATTTTCATTACTTGTAGTAATTCCAATTAACACCCCATCAATGAAAATCTCAAGAGAATGATTAGCTAAATTACCGCTTGGGAGATTATCTTTAACACTACCACGCAAAATCAGATTATCACCAACTGCTACAGCACCGGGTTCAGAAATTGAAACTTCTGTTGGAGCATATACAATGAATACTGATGAAGAATTAGAAGAAAGAATAAATTCTTCACCTTGGAATACAATTTTAACAATTCTTGGGCCTAATGGCATATCTGATGGAACAGGAATAAACAAACTAAAATTCCCATTTTGGTCTACGTTAAGACCTGTTAATAATTGGTCATTCATGTAAACTGAAAGTGATCTACTTGGAAGGGTACGTCCGGCTCCATCAGTCAACATCCCTTCAATAGTAAGCAATTGATTCCTATCGATTTCACCAGGAGGAGTAGTTAGAACCACTTGAGAAGTTTGTGTAGCATTAAATGATTGAGTATCGGATGAAGGTAGATAATACTCAGGATTTAATGAATCACCTTGACCCATTGGATCAACCCAAGTAAATCCTCCAAAGAAGTCAACACGTACCTCATGCAGGCCATAATCAACATCTAATGGGATATTGTAAGTTATCGACCATTCACCAGTTGAAGAATTACTTAGAGTAGAATACAACGCACCCACATCAACTCCATCAATCATTAAGTGAATTACACCACCTTTTTCGAGTCCTTCATCGACAAGTGCTTGACCATGCTCATCTAGTAATACTCCATGGAAAGTGACTTCTTCACCAGCTATTGCAGTACCAGTAATTTCAGTTACTTCAAGAACTGTTTGTGCTAATACTATCACCCGTGTAATAGATTCATCACCTACAAGTCCAGTAGTACCTTCAATACCTGAGAATATTGCGGTTATTTCCATCGGCCCTGCAACTCGATTAGAATCAACTAAAATCGAAGTGTTTGCCATACCAAATGAATCGGTGATTACATTGGAAACTACCAAGCCGTCTATTATGACATCTAACGTTTCTAAACTAACAGGTAGGGCAGAGTTATCAATTAATGAAAATGAGACATTAATTTCTTGACCTCTAACAACACGACTATCAGGGTCTAAATCTAAAGGACTTACTATTGTTAACAAAGAGTATCCTCTACTATCGAATATCCCATCACCGGAGCTAGAATCGTAGTAGTTTACATTTGGAGTAAATGTTGCACTAATATTATGAGACCCTCGTGGGAAAGTTAAATCAAGACGGATATTGGCATTCCAAGAACCATCGAGCAGAACATTACTATTCAATACAGTAAATGTATCGTCGCGATCATCAATTTGGAAAATTAAACTAGGAGCTAAGGTGTTACCTTGCCTATCTATAATTGAACTTCCATTATTAGATGTTAGAGTCCCACTAACATTGAATGTATCACCAGCGGCTGGATTATCAGTTATGTTGTCCAATGTGATTACTGTAGGTGAACGCACGGTTATTGTAGATATGAGAGTCAAAGTATTATGAAGAGTATTAGAACCATTAAAGTACAATATAACATCAATTTGTCCTAATGGATGATCATTCGGTATGGAAAAGGTGAAGTTAACTAATCCTTGAGAATTAGATATTACTTCATTTAACCAAGTATCATGAAATTCTGCTGAAACATTTAATCCATCAAGTGGTAAATCATCATTACTCGATTCAACTAATCGTGCAGTTAATGTGACATTTGTACCTCTATCGACCACAGTGTTGAGGATTGGAGATTTATCTTGGAATGTAGTAACACCTCGAATTAGAATTGTATCATTACCTGTTCCAGTCAGATAAAATGGAGTACTTTCTTCAATCACACTAACTACTACTGTCTTAATACCGCTACTGACACCATTGCCAAGTGGATCTGTTGGCACAGTTATGTTGAAACTACCATTATTCGAAGTAACATGACTTGTAACTAGAGTTTCACTTAAATCATCTAAGAAAAACACTTCTACAGCCATAGGCCCATCGACAGTTCTGTTAGAATCAACCGCATCCATGACTTGGCCAGATACTGAAAATGTAGACCCAGCAGTGACTTCTGTTGCTAATGGATCTAAGATTATCAAACTCGATACTTGAACAGTCAAATTAGAAGTACTTTCATTGCCAAGCCATCGACCTGCATTCTCAACACTAAAATTATCTGAAATATCATCGGCGGCGATAACTAAGACATTGTAATAACCAGGGGGTGTATTAGCAGGTATAGTAGGGCTAAATCTTACAATCCCATCTGATAGAGTAGATGAAGTTTGAAGTGATTGTTGTAATGGACCACCTGAATCAAAAATTAAGTCTGCTGAGATTAATGGAATAGGAGAACCATCAGCGATATCTGTAATTGTAGCATTAATTACAAGATTC
>Ga0302118_10000063_pt1 | contig 41317 bp, 32 predicted proteins | sample AG5_331_MG_FD_203126 | JGI IMG/M metagenome (GOLD analysis project Ga0302118, IMG submission 203126) | Marine microbial communities from Western Arctic Ocean, Canada - AG5_33.1 | ecosystem: Environmental > Aquatic > Marine > Oceanic | place: Canada: Western Arctic Ocean | collected 2017-10-01 | reverse complement strand
GAATGGATGGTCAGCAATGGCTGGGCGCTTGCGTACCGACGTTACTCAATAGAATATGTCGATGACGAAACAACCGCAGAAACTGCTGAGCGTGGACTATGGGCTGGTGAGTTTATCGAGCCGTGGGAATGGCGGCGGCGTGACTGATCAGAATATTCATCCACATTATACTAAAAATTCTTCTAATTAGAGTTGGCTTATCCTTGTCGTTGAATAGCAATCCATGCAGCAACCTTCTTGTCAACTTTGATTGGAGCGACCTTCCAATGCATTATGAAAGGCGTGCCATCTTTTTTGTAGTTAACCGCTTTTCCCTCAAAACTCTTTTCAGTTTTCAGGGCAGTGGCCAATTTGCGTATTACATTTTTGTCGGTGCCTGGGCCTTGCAAAATTTTTGGTGTTTTTCCAATAACCTCCGACTGTTCGTAACCTGTGAGTTTCTTGAATGCTTTATTTGCGTAGGTAATGCTTCCTTTAACGGTCGTATCAGTGATCAAAATCGAGTCAAAACTGTTGTCAAGTAGCACCTTGAGCAAGGCTAACTTAGACTCTGATTCTCCAAATGCTTTATCCATTTCTGATGACATTTTTACCTCGTTTACAGACACAATTATTTTCTATACGAAGCTTCCCTGTCTTTAGATCGTTATCAACTTGATAATTATAGGGGCTATCAACAAAAACCAGAGCAGCTATGACCGCTTGGCCTTAAAGCCGTTCGGTATGTTGTTGAAGGTGATTGCTCTGTGTCAGGCGGCTTTATTTTCTGCTGAAGAAATCCTTACGCATAGTGATCCAGACGACAGCGACTGACAACAAGACGGACCCTGTTATGGCCGCCAATTTTACCGGGTCGCTTATCCCCTCCTGCCTGACGTATATGCCGTAGGACGCCCATATGAAAACACAGCAGTAGGCGATATCGCGGGTGGTCACACCCATCCAAATGTAAATGGCAATGGCAGACACAACCGTGACTAGGGCCCATTGATCCATGGAAAGAGAAAACGGATAGAACTGCTGCGCATAAAAGACCGCGCCTAAGTTGGCGAGGGTCGCTGTGGTGATCCAGCCAAAGTACAAACTGAAAGGGCCGTCAACAGCGAGTAACTGTCGCGGCGACGGCGTACCTTGTTTTCTGATTTTTGAGGTAATCAGTATCAGAGTCACGAGGATGCCCAACATGAAAACCAGGCTCAACTCGACCAGACGGTAGTGCCAGGCGAATATCCAAGCCGCGTTACATGTGGCATTTACCAGAAACAAGTTCTCCACTGTTTGGGCGCGAGATTTAACGGCTTCCATTCCATACAAAAACGAAAACGCATAAATGGCTAGTCCGATATAAATTAGGCTCCAAATAGAAAACACGTATCCCGATGGCGTGAAGCCCGTAGGATACAGGTCAGACAATTCGCCGGTCTGATAGCCGTTAATGGGGACTACATTCGCGGCGGCGTTCACGCCGATGACGATGAAAAACGCGATGAGTGGAAGGAACGGTCGGAGGGCCTGCATAGTGTTTTCCCTGGATTGTTAACTATGGCATGGCCTAGTTTTCTCAAAGGATATGCCGGTATTGACCTAAGGGCATATGCTACCACCGACTGGTCGGCAATTAAATCCAGGATTTAATTAGGGCTGAAAAGAGCGAAGAATAGAGACTGCCCCAAAAGGTGGTTCGGACGAGTGAGCTTCTTGTAGTGAATGTCGTCCCGTTTCATCAACGCTGAATAAATTCAAACATTTCTTCGTTCGGACCCCTCACCATCATCATGCGGTACAGATCACCATCGCCTTTAATATCTGCTGGGGGTTGAACAATATCGTACCCCATACCGGAAAGGCGTTCATGCAACGCTTCGATATCGTCAGTGTCATGGGTGAGCAGAGAAAACCCAAGCATTCCCGGCTTCATACGATCAATGAGGCGCTTGCCTGTACGGTCGAAGAAATGCACACAGAGAATTTTACCGCTGGCTTCCCCCTCATCCGCCCAAAGTAAGAAGTGAACACGTGTCCCATGCGGCACGCCAGTGAGGTCGTCAACCTTGTCGCGATACTCATCACCTGTTTCATCGTCAGCCACAGCAACCAGGCCGAGCCCCTCTTTATAAAAGCGTCGGGTCTCATCCAAATCACCGGCAACGATGGAGATAGTTGGAATTTCTGAGAAGGGCCCATCGGGTGATCCAGCTCGCATTGATGTCTTTGCGTGAACATGCCCGACCATGATGAGAACGGGCAAACCATCTGGACCAGAAAACAAGCATTCTTCACTAACGGTTTTGCCAATCTGGTGCTTGACCGGTGGAGAACGAAACTTATACCCGGCGTGTTCGATCTTCTCGACGTAGGGCGCTATTGGGTCTTTGACATAAAAATCAATCGCTTTGACTCCAACATCGGTGCCGGAGTCGGCATTTTCCTCGCCAAAGTCGAGTCGGACTTTTTTAGACGCCACGGGCTCATATTGTACCAACCGCAGCCACCCTAAAGGGTAGCCCTTGCAAGACAGCTCAGCAAAGCGAGCCGTCACCCCTTCTCCGAGGCCCCAAGCAGTTAGTAAAGAGCCTGACAAATGGCCCTCGCGCTCAACCTTGAGCTCCATAATGTTCCGAAAAAGAGTTAATGCCCGATCGAGGTCCACAACCCCAACCGTCGCCATACGCATTGCTCCTACGTAGCCATTTTTAGCCATTGATGCGTTCCCTTTGTGACCATGCCCTGAGTGAGCGTATTATGATGACTAATATGATGACCATTATGATGACCATGGTGTCAGACTCAACTGGTGTCGGATGAATGCATAGATTTAAAGCACGAAGGGGCGAGCGACAGGGTTTAGTGAGGTAGTATAATCGGCACTGCTTGCAGAAAAAATTTCTGCTCTAACAAACCCGAAATTCTCACTTATTATAATATTTATTGGCAAAATTTTTACACGATTGGTTAGTGTCTATGTTCAACAAGTTGCACCTTACAGCGGTCTTTTTGACTCTATCTTCTTTTAGCAGCACGACCGTTGCGGAGCCCACTGACGCCGTTCTATCTGACATCGCCCGCATGCTCCCAGGGACTTATACCAACGCGGCGCAACTGGCCTCTGTAGACGAGAGTACAGAATCCTTCGCGCTCACCACGATCATCAAGCCGATGTCAAACCCGGCCCTTGGCGAAACCTTGTATTACTTGGAAGAATACAAAAACAACGACCCATCGGCGGTCGCACGAATTCGAATCTATTCATTTGTTCTCGAAGACGGTGTTGTAAGGCTGCACTTACTCAACCCCACGGATGTAGAAGCATTACATGGCGCCCACGCCGATTTATCGCGAGCCGAAAGATTGACGCCTGAAGACATTCAGTTGGATCGTGATAGCTGCATGCTCGATATAACTCGCCTCAACGATACTCTTGTAGCCCGGATGGATTCCCACACTTGCGATGTGCTTGATACCTGGGTGGATTACGAATTGATCATCGATCAGGCGGGAACATGGACCTGCTACGCACGGCGCCTTCAATCAGACGACAGTCTCGCCTGGCTACAAATGCCCACCTTTCCCTGTATTCGCCAACAACGGACGGTGACTATTCTGCCCTAGGATGGAGTAAGCCTGATGCGCCTCGTTTTTATTATTGCTGCAATTTACCTTGCCGCCATTGCCCCGACCCGGTCGCAATCTCTAGACATCTTTAAAAAGACAACAACCGAAGTTGCCCCAGGTGTGTATTCCTACGGTTCATTCTCCGCACGCAGCCTTTTTGTTGTAACTACCGACGGCGTGATTACGACCGACCCTGTCAGCGCCAAGAACGCTGCCGACATGCGAGCCGCTATTGCAGAGGTCACGGATCAACCGGTGAAGTATGTGATCTATAGCCATCAGCATTGGGATCACGTGCTCGGCGGACAGGTTTTTAAAGATGAGGGTGCGACGTTCATTAGCCATGAGAAGTGCATTCCCCACTTCATACTCCATCCAAACGATGACTTAGTCATGCCGGACCAAACCATCGCTGGTGATCATGATCTCACGGTAGGCGACAAGACCCTCAAGCTTATGTACTTCGGTCACAACCATGGTGATTGCATGTTGGTGATGCAGGTGGACGGGACCCGCGTTCTATATATTAATGACCTCGTCACCCCCTATTCAGTTGGCCTAGGGTTTATGCCTGATTACGACCCTGGCGAATGGGTGCGCACTTTGCATGAGTTGGAAGCCATGGACGGCTGGATGCAATTCATCGGCGGCCATGGCATTCCCATTGCCCCGAAGGACGCTATGGTTCAACGGCGGCGTTATATGGAAGCTCTGATGGCAGCAGTATTGGATGGCATAGAGAGCGGTAAGCGTCTGGAAGAGCTCTACGGCACTATTGAGCTAGCCGAAGAGTTTAAAGAAATGCGCGGCTATGACACTCATATTCGGCGGAGCGCAGAGCGCATTTATCACTACTACACGATGGGCTGGTAGTACCCCTTAGGCTTACAGCTTGGTCGGGTTAGGCGCATCACCATAGACATCCTTCGGATCGAAGGTCTTATCGTCTTCTTTAAACTCTAGCAGTCTAGACGCATCCGCTACCGGAACACCCGTCGGGATGGCGCGATAAAAGCACGAGCGATATCCAACGTGGCAGCTGGCACCAGAGCCAGCAACACTGACGCGAAGCCATACGGCATCCTGATCATCATCAATCCGCATTTCTACGATTTCTTGGGTCAGACCAGATGTCGCACCCTTGTGCCAAAGAGCCTGACGGCTGCGGCTCCAATAATAGGCCTCGCCGGTTTCAATCGTCTTGGTCAGGGCTTCTTCGTTCATATAGCCATGCATCAAGAGCTCACCCGATTCGGCATCTGTGGTAACAACGGCAATCAGACCGTTGGAATCAAATTTCGGGGCCAATTCCGAGCCTTCTTCGACCTGTTCTATGGTCTCGCGGCTGGCAAAGGGTGATGTATTCTGGGTCATACGACCTCCTTCATGGCTGTATAGGCTTCATTTAGGCTGATACGCATTTATTCTCAAGGGGTCGTTTCAATTGCTTTATTCAGCCAAGACTGGAGCCTAAGCCGATTTTCGGCTAAACCCCGAGCCATGATTACCCTAAAACTGCACAACACCATGACGAAGGCCAAGGCAGCCTTCGAACCTACCGATCCAAAACGGGTAACCATGTATGTCTGTGGACCAACGGTCTACAGCAGACCACATATCGGCAATGCACGCCCCGCACTCGTTTTTGACGTTCTGTTTCGCTTGCTGCGTCACCTCTACGGTGAAGAGCACGTAGTCTATGCCCGCAATATCACAGACATCGACGATAAGATAAACGCGGCATCGCAAGAGAGCGGACGCTCGATCAGCGATATCACTAAAGAAATGGCTGATATCTATCGTAGCGATATGGCGGAACTCGGTGTTTTGCCACCAACCTATGAGCCGCACGCGACGGCTCATATTTCTGAGATCATTGCCATGATCAAAACACTAATCAACAGTGGCAACGCCTATGAGGCTGACGGGCACGTTCTATTTAATGTGCCTGGGTTTGATGACTACGGGAATCTCTCACACCGCAACCGCCACGACTTAATTGCCGGCGCGCGCGTTGATGTCGCTCCCTATAAAAAAGACCCCGCAGATTTTGTGTTGTGGAAGCCGTCGACCGAGGACCTTCCCGGTTGGGAAAGTCCATGGGGACGCGGCCGACCTGGCTGGCATATTGAATGCTCAGCGATGATTGAAAAACACCTCGGGAAAACCATCGACATTCATGGCGGTGGACACGATTTAATTTTCCCGCACCACGAAAATGAAATTGCGCAAAGCCGTTGCAGTCATGGCGGCGTAGATTTAGCTCGAGTATGGATGCACAATGGATTCCTGACGATGGATAAAGACAAAATGTCTAAATCCATCGGTAATATTGTGACCGTGCATGAGCTCACAAAAACACATACCGGTGAAACGATCCGTTTCGCGATGTTATCAGCCCATTACCGTCAGCCATTGGACTGGTCAGAAGAACTATTAGCGCAGGCAAAGAAGACGTTGGATAGAATGTACGGCACACTAGAAAATCTTTCTGAAATAGACCTACCTGCAGGTGCCGAACCATCAGAAGCGTTTATTGCTGCTTTATCGGATGACGTGAACACGCCCAAAGCCCTGGCCGAATTATCGGCACTTTGCAAAGCTGCCAACACGGCAACTTCAGACGTAGAACGCGCCAAACTCAAAGGCCATCTCGCAACCTCAGGCGCCTTGCTTGGGTTGCTGCAGAATGACCCATCAGCTTGGCTCAAAGGAGATGGCAACGATGACCAAGAGATCGATGCCCTGGTAGAAGCTCGCAAGACTGCACGAGCCAATAAGGACTTCACAGAATCGGACCGCATACGTGATGACCTCACGGCACGAGGCATTACGCTAGAAGATGGCGCTGACGGCACAAAGTGGCGTAGAGGTCTCTGAGGATGGTCACCGTCGCAGACACACGCGTTGAATTAAATAGGCTGATTGCCTTCCCAACGGTTTCCCGCGATTCGAACATGAAGCTGATCGCTTACGTCCAAGAACGGCTTAATGAATATGGGATTGGGTCTCGTCTCGTCCATAATGAAGAAGGCACGAAAGCAAACTTGCTCGCAACCATCGGGCCTATGCTAGAGGGTGGGGTGGTTTTGTCAGGACACACGGACGTTGTGCCCATTGATGGCCAAGACTGGCATACCGACCCGTTCTCACTCGTTGAAAACGATGGCAAGTTGTTCGGACGCGGTACTTGCGACATGAAGTGCTTTATCGCCACATGCTTGGCTGCGCTGCCAGATATGGTCGCGGCGGACCTGTCAGTCCCGCTTCACTTTGCCTTTTCTTATGATGAAGAAATTGGCTGCGCCGGGGTCCCATCGCTGATCAAATTAATCCGCAAAGAACTCCCGCTGCCAAAGGCTGTGATTGTCGGTGAGCCAACGGACATGAAAGTTGTTACCGCCCATAAAGGGGTGGACGCTGTTAACGTCGTTATTATTGGCCAAGAAGCGCATTCATCGCAAACCCAACTAGGGTACAGCGCCATTATGGCGGCAGGGAAGCTCATACAGTTTGTCGGCGAGATGATGGCCGAGAACGCGTCTGGATCTAACAAGGACACGAACTTCGAACCAGACCACACAACGATGACCGTAAATATGATTCACGGCGGAACTGCATTGAATATTCTGGCTGGTCACTGCGAAATGACCTGGGATATTCGATCCCTGCCCGGTGACGACGCTCAACAATACATCAGTCGCTTCACCACATTTTGTAACGATACCGTTCTTCCCGAAATGCTCAAGACAGCGCCACGCAGCAAGATCGAAATCAACGTGCGCGCCGGCACGCCAGCCCTTCAGTTTGAAGTCGATTCAGAAGCGGAACGCCTGTGCAGGCAGCTCACTGGCGACAATGCCGTCCGTGCCGCGAGCTACGCGGCGGAAGCTGGCCAGTTTCAAGAAGCTGGCTTATCAACCGTGATCTGTGGGCCTGGGTCCATTGCTCAGGCTCATAAAGCCAATGAATTTATTACCTTAGAGCAGGTTGAGCTTGGTACCCGCTTCATGAGCCACCTCATAGAAAAGCTGGCGCGCTAAGGCTAATTCTTGGTTTAGGCTTTCCCTACTTATTTGTGGTGTAGGCCAGGAGAGCGACAACACCCAGTTCACATGGTGCTTAAGCAGAAAGCGTTTAACTCTCCCATAAAAAAACAGCGCGGACTATGTGAACAGTCCGCGCCGTTGCGCATTTTATAATTAGCGTAAAAACTAAACGGGCTTAGTTCCTAGTACATTGTAACGACTGCGCCATCCTGGCGGACCTTCATCAACAACCTCAAACCCGGTCTTGCGCATTTCGCCGTTGAAATCGACAGACCCATATTCAAGCCGCCAAACTTCCTCATTCCAGCGATGATCACGCCATGAGCTAAACCGACTATATGCATTCTTACCACGACCACGCCCTGCACCTGTTTCAAAGTCGAGGGGGAAATACACACCACCTGGACGTAGGACACGGAATGCTTCGTCAATGATTTCCTTTGATTTATGGGCTGGCACTTCATGGTGCATAATGTAGGACGTTACGATATCGAAATACCCGTCATCGAATTTAGTATCTTCAGCTAACGCTTGACGGAAATTCGCTCCGACCCCCAAATCGATACAGCGCATATGTGAGTACCGAACCATTGGACCACCGATGTCGATGCCCCAAACCTCTGCGTCCGGAAAACGCTCTTTAAGCGCTGCGGTTAACTGGCCAGAGCCACAGCCCATATCAAGAATGCGTAACACCTTACCGTCCTTTGGTGTCGGCATTTGAGACGAAATATTACGGTGGATCTCATCTTGATAGTTCTCAGCACGGTAGAAGTTGTTTGTACCGTAGTGATAAATGTGACCCGCGAATGCATCGCCAACATAGCCGCCTGGCTGAATATGTATTTCGTGCTTCGTGTAACTAGGGATTTCCATATCTGGATTCAGTTCCAGCTTGCCAGGCCCGATGGTGTCAGTGGCTTCCATCTCATCAAGGTAGGCGTCCGCATTCTCATGGAAATGCTTTTGCAACGCCGACCACATCAACTGCTGGCCACTGGTACGCAAACGGGCTGCCGTGCCGATATAGGTGTCGTTCTCGACCAGGGGAAATATCTTTTCCAATGGCAGGTCTTTTCGTGGATCAAGACCAGCATCTGTAATCGCTTTGTTAAAGCGCGAGCGTGACGTCTTACTTGACGCACTGCCAGACCAAATGCGCAAGCCCGTGAGAAAGTTATCATAGCTTTCCAGATCGAGCTTAGGTAACCGCTCTAGCCTTTGGTTCGTGCCCCGAGGCTCAACGTCGCCTTTAAACATCTCCATTGGGGCAGCAGATGCTGAGGCAGACTTCGATCCGAACAACCCGCCGACAAAGGAACCGACGGCAGCTGTTGCTCCAAATAGTGTTCTACGGTCAATCATGAGCTGACCTCCTTAATTTTAAAAATTCGGGTTACTTATTTTCCCGTGTGAAGGCAGCAGAAACAGGAAGGTCCCCTTCGCGCAGTAGCGGCGAGTAGGTCAAGTCGATAAAGCGATCACGGTCCTTCTGCCATTCGGCATCTTGTTCGGCGGTCGGCATATAAGTCTCGATCATCTCGGCCGTCACGCCTTTTTCGGCCAACAGCGCTTCAACAACTTTCATACGACGACGGTTGGACCAAACTTCCGCGCCGAGCGCGATCAAGCTTGTCATCATATTGTCGAGAATCGGATTGCCGAGGAAAACGGCACGTTCAACGTCTGACGCGATGAAGTCAGATGCGTAGGTGGGACGATCTGTCTTGAGCTTGCTTGTGGCCATGACGGTAACTCCTTCACAGGTTTACAATAAAATTTTGGACCACCACCCATCATGGGGCAAGTCCTTATGTATTGTCCTTATCTTACGCCCCAGAGCAGCCAAAACTAAAGGGCCTTGCGGGCTCAGAGGCGATGTTTTCTCTAGAATGGTCGTCGTTTAACCGCGATCCCGCAGAGCAGGTTCACGTAATAAGCTTGCTGACGCGCTGTTATTGAGTATTTTCAATAGCCTAGGGCACCAAAAGAACAAGCCCAGCCTCTCATCAGAAGAAGCCTTAAAAGAGGATGCCGCCGGGTGACGAGCGATACACCGCCCCTAATTTTCAATAAAGCTACCATCGCCTCCACGGCGGTGAGCTTTGCTGTGCCCCTATTCGCAGCTCTCTTGCTCGGATGGTATGGCGCTAGCCTTCCCCTAGTTGGTATCGGGTCCTCAACTGCAATCGCATACTGGCTAGCAATTCTGATGACCACGTGGCTCGCCTTTGAAACTGGTGGATGGGCCCCGCCGCCTATATTTTACGGCCGCTCAAACCACGCTTTATAGTCGTTATCATTACTGGCTGCATCGTTGGCGGTCTCGCCGCACGCCCCTTCGTCGTTTACATAATCGGGACATTCCTTGGCGCTGCTCAAGGCACAGACCCATCGCCTGTTGCCGCACCCCAGTTTATCTGGTCTGTGAAATGGTTGACTGGCTTTCTTCAGGAAGCTGCGGCGACCCTTTTGTTGTGGATCGGTGCGAATTTAATGATGCGCGGCCCACTTCACCTTCCGCGGTTTGGCTATGCGCCACTGCCAAGCGCCCAGCGCTATCTTCGGGACAACAGAATGGATAGTTCAGACGGTGTTCCCGATCCAGAATTCGTTAAGCGCCTAGAAGAGATTTCTCAAGACGGTGTCACAGCACTGGAAGCGGAAGACCATTACGTTCGGGTGCATTCAGAGGGCGGTTCAGAACTTATTCATTATAAATTTGCGGATGCTATTCACGAAATGCGTGGCCAGTCCGGCCTTCAAGTCCATCGATCATTCTGGGTAAAAAAGACATCCATAGTATCGATGGTAAAACGCGGGCGGTCTTACGACATTGTCTTAAAGGGCGGCAAGCGCATCCCGGTCGGGCAGACCTACAAGCAATCTGCCGCAACCGCATTCAAAGAGTTTATACAAGACTAGTTTCGTCCATAGCTTAGTCTTCAGGCAATGCGAACGCCACAATTGCGTCACCGAGATTGTCGGTCACGCGCGATGTGCCGCCGGCCGCAATCACGACGTACTGCCGGCCGTTAGCCATGTAGGTGACGGGAATTGCAGACCCCTGATGCGGCAAGCCTGCCTGCCAGAGTTCATCCCCACTCTCGATATCAATGGCGCGAATTTTATCGTCCATTGTCGCTGCAATGAAAACCAAACCACTCCCTGTAATGATCGGGCCACCAATGTTCGGCGAGCCCCACCCAAAGGATGCTGGCACCGTAATTCCAAAGCGTTTGACCTGGCCAAGTGGAATTTGCCACTTCATTTGCCCAGAGCTCATATCGATGGCAGCCAAAGTACCCCAAGGTGTCGGTGTGCAGGGAATGCCGAGTGGAGACATGAAAATCTCGCCAATCACCGCATAAGGGGTGTCTTTCAGAGGTCGCGTTAAATAATCTACGCGCGCGACATCCCCATCAGCCTTATCGCCCTTTGCTTCGAAGCGAAGGCGTGAGGCCAAATTCTCGGCCTTTATAATCAGCGTATTAGAGCCTGGATCAAAGGCCGCACCACCCCAGTTACCGCCACCTAGTGCGGACGGAAACAACAGCGCTTCACGGAAATCCGGCGGCGTATACAAACCTTCGTAACGCATTTTGTCGAACTCAGCCTGGCACCAAGCTTTATCGAACGGCGTTAAACCGAAGAGGTCATCACGATCAATCTTCTGGCTCGCAAAAGCCACGGGTAACGTTGGCACCGGTTGAGTCGGAGAGGCTTCGTCCTCTGGAATGTTGGTTTCATGGGTTGGCATTTCTTCAATGGGCCAAATTGGTTCGCCGGTATCCCTATCAAATACAAACAGCCACCCCATCTTGGTTTGCAGAACAGCAACCTCTTGGGGTTCGCCATCTTTTTCAATTGTCACCAGCAAAGGGTGGCCAACTAAGTCGTAATCAAACAGGTCATGACGAACGGTCTGGAAATGCCAAGCGACACCGCCAGTTTCTGCTTCCACTGCAACGATGGCATTCGAATACGGAATGGGGAACCGGCGTCCACCGCCATAATAATCCGTAGAGGGACTGGTTGTTGGCAGGAATACAAGGTTGCGTTCTTGATCCGCACTCATAGTCGACCACACGTTAGCAGCGCCTGATTGATTACGGCGATCCTGGGGAATGGGATTGAACTCCCACTTCAATTCGCCAGTACGCACATCCCAACCACGAACGAAACCATCGTTAGCGTCTTGTACGCCATCGTTCGACGATGTCGCTCCGACGACAACGTCACCGACGATCGCACCGGGCGATGGCATGGCGACAAAGCCTTCACCGTGCATCTCGTAATCAGCATTACTAACACGGCCTGGGTGACCAGCATCCGCGCCGAAGTCCTTACAGGCTACGCCGGTATCTGCATCAATGGCCCAAAGGTTACCTTGGAAATCACCTTTAAAAATACGCTTCTGGCAGACGGCTCCTTCTTCAGGCTCAACTGCTGCCCAATAGGCGACACCGCGACAAGTAGCGGGACGAACTTTGCCTTCTAAAAGAGGCTCACCCGTATCCGCATCTGGCGCATATGGATCAAATACCCAAACGTCTTCGCCCGTCGCTGGGTCGAGAGCAAAAACACGGTTAAAGGGTGTGCAGTAATACAACAGATCATTGACCTGTATCGGGACGGCCTGCAAAGAGCTCCCACCAGGATTCTTTTTGAAGTCGCCAGAGCGATGAATCCAGGCCACCTCAAGATCAGTAACGTTATCTTTCGTGATCTGGTCGAGTGGAGAGTATTGGCTGCCACCGGAGTCATTCCCAAAGGCCGGCCAATCGCTCCCAGATTGGGCCTGTACCATTGATGCTGCACCGAAGAGTACACTGATCGCCAAAACAAAGAACTTCATAACCAACCCCAAAAAATTCATAATCAACACCAATGACATCGCCTTAAGTTAACGCAACGTCAAACTTCACGTAAGAATAAGTGAGGAGCATGGTGCGATGAATTTTGCGCTGTAGTCCAGCCTCTAAATCACCCCTTATATACGGACCCAGGCCATGATCGGGTGGCGCTTGGTCCGGCGCGTGTGCTAACGCTCACTCAACTTTGATTGTGTGGTGCCGTGTTACAACAATTTCCTCTCATTCTCTTTTTTACTCGAAACGCCCGATTCGTGGGGTTCGGGTTTTGCTTGGCGCTATTTTCCAGCTTCGGTCAAACCTTTTACGTGGCGCTCTTCAATGGTGTCTTGAATGATGAGTTAGGACTATCCAGCAGCGAACTGGGCACGCTGTACGGTGGGGCCACATTTGGCAGCGCAATCCTGCTTATGTGGATCGGCAAACTGATCGATGCGTGGGACCTCCGCACCTTTACCATATTTACATTCGTGATTCTTGCGGCTGCCTGTTTAATGTTCGCCAATGCGACCGGACCCCTCACGCTCATGTTGGCGATGCTAGGCTTGAGGCTCGGTGGCCAAGGACTAATGTCGCATACGGCGCTCACCAGTATGTCACGATACTTTGAGAACGAACGCAGCTTGGCCGTCAGCATTTCTAATATGGGTTTCGCGGCGGGCGTAGCGGTATTCCCCGTGATCGGAGCCCTGGTAATAGCGACCTATGGTTGGCGCGGAATCTGGGCCGGCAGCGCCGTCGTTATTCTGTTCGTGCTGCTGCCGTGGGCCTTGTTTCTATTGAGGGGGCACGTCACCCGCCACGCCAAGTACATCGAACGCCAGAGCGCTCCGCTAGATTCTAACAGCCCACCGCGCAGTATTGGCTGGACGAGGTCTCAAGTCTTGCGCGATAAGCGTTTTTATCTGTTGCTGCCGATCATGATGTCCCTGCCCTTCGTCGCAACCGGAATTCAGTTTCATCAAATCCTGCTGGTTGAGGAAAAAGGGTGGGTGCTGGCAACCTTTGCATCGGGGTATTTCGTCGCCGCAATTTTTAATGTCGTTGGCGGCCTCAGTGTTGGCAGCTTGGTCACTCGGCTGGGCGGAATCAATCGCATCGTGCCTTGGTTTATGACACCGCTTTGCGTCTCGATGATGCTGCTGATTAGCTTTGATACGCCAGTTATTATCTGGGTTTACATGATCACCAATGGCCTGAACGGCGGAATGTTCGGCGTTGTCAGCAACGTGCTCTGGGCTGAGCTATACGGAACCCAGAATCTGGGAGCGATCCGCTCCCTCATCACATCGACCACTATATTCGCCGCTGCACTGGCTCCCGCAGTTATGGGCTGGCTTCTCGATTCCGGTTGGACGATGCGCCTGATCGCCTCAGTTAGCCTAGTCTACACCCTCATTGCTATGGTAATCGCCGCGCGCGTAAAGATTGCTCACAAACCTCCTCCGACGCCTTGAATCGCCCACTGCTCGGGCATGTTCTTAACTCCTACTAAGAAAGCGTGATACAGCGCTATACAATAGATACTTAAAGCTAATCAAAAGTCAGTCTGCAAGGATGCCCTACTCATGCTAATGTTAACCCAAGCAGCCTGGTCCCCAAACGATGCCGCAGCCCTTGAGGCGCTCGCCGCCGCGGGATCACGCGAAGCTATTCGACAGTCCGATAGCGGTCAGCTAGACGCACTGTTGCTTTTGCCGCATGCACCAATGGGTACGGCAGGCGCTCTTTCTGAAATAGAAACCATGGACATCGTGATATCAGCCGCGTCTTCGAGCGGCCTTCATCTCGCGGGATCAGCAGTGATGAAAGCTGAAGGAGCAACGGCTCCTCAAACCATCGGCTTTCTAGTTGCGCCCAGCGGCAACATCTTGCTCCGCACTTTAAAGGTATCTCCTGACTTGATTGAGGGATTCACAGAGACAACATCAGCCATGGGTCTAACGGCAGACTTCCCAGTGGCGTCTCTTCCCTTTGCGAAAGTCGGAATGCTGTGCGGAGAAGATATTCACTTCCCGCAATACGGACGCGCCCTCGCATTCCATGGCGCAGAAATCATCCTTAACCCCTGCGTCGAAAGGTCGGATCAACAGTTTGATCACCGCGTCATGTCGCGTTTCGGGCGGGCCAGTGAAAACGTAGTCTACGTGGCCGTCGCAAGCCCAGCTGCGATGGACGATGGCGGCGTGACCGTTAAGTTACCGTCTGCAACTGCGCTCTACCCCTGGGAACGGGAGGCCACCTCCGTGCGCGGTGACGAAACCTTCGTGATTCCAGATATCGACATGCAATTACTGCGCCGCCGTCGGGTTACCCCTCAAGGCAGTTTTCCGGCCATCGTGCGCGCCGACGTATACGGGCGCGGCTACGCCAAAGCCAAGGCGGAAGGAACTGTGCCCGCCGTTCCGACCACGCGAGAGGGCTGGCTCAAGGAAGCAGAGCGGCGTCTGGCCTCAGAAGCAGAAGCACGTGGCCCAAAACACGCCAACCCAGAACATCAATATGATTGCATGTTGGTTCAAACCGTCGCCCGATTAATTCCGATTGGCGGTAACGTGGACCCACGCGAAATTATTCGTAAAAATCTAGACGAGCACCTCTCTAGCGCAGGCAGTCGACTATCCGTACCGACCATGCGTCTCTGCGTCTTTCCTGAATTTTGGCTCACTGGGCCCGGTGGAATTGGTGGCGTCCAACGAACGGTGCAGAACCTTGAGCGCATGGCTATCAGTGAGGGGGACGAAGTCTTTGATACCATCGGTAAGTTCGCACAGGACTACAACGTCTACGTCGCATTCCAAAATTTTGAGGTGCATCCGAAGTTACCAGGCCGCGTTTTCAACTCCGCCTTTCTAATCGATGACCAGGGCAACCACGTCCACACCTATCGCAAAAACCAATGTGCGGATGTGTGGGGACTCCTGCCCGATACGACACCCGGTTCTATCTTAGATGAGTATCTTGATTTGTTCGGATACGACGCCTTATTCCCCGTGGCCGACACCCCCATTGGCAAGCTTGCGAATATGGTCTGTTTCGACAACATGAGCCCCGAAGTGGCTGGTGGACTGAGACGCCAAGGGGCGGAAGTGATCCTGCACTCAACGTCAGAGCCCCATGGTGGCGAAGGTCGTCGCGCATGGGATAACGCACGTCGCACCCGCGCCATGGAAAACTGCGCATACATGCTATCGGCCATGGATGGCGGCGAATACAAATCGTATGACTCTGAACACATGACCTTCTTCCGTCGCGGACACACGCGCTTAGTTAATTTTGACGGCAGCCTTCAAGGTACAGTTGACGGACCAGGGCCAGTTCTTCTGCGGGCTCACATCGACCTCGGCGCCTTGCGCCGCGCCCGCGCGAATCCCAGAACCAACTTCCAACTCTGGAATGATCCATCGGTCTACGCCGACCATTACTCAGCGGATATGGGCTTCCCCAGCAACATGTGGGCGGGTGACCCTTACGACAACCCTTACATCGGAGCCCAAGCAATGATCGACCGCATCGAGAGTTACGTAGAGCAAGGCATATACACGCCGCCTACGTCTCAGCTGAGTACAGAAACCAAGAGCCGCACCTCCGACGTGATGTAACATCAACCCAGTTCCCTGGGCTGGTGGGCCGGACACCGCTGATGACTACCGTGGCCGAACAGGATAAAATTGTGTCTTCGCCTAACAACGTATTATTGAGGGTTCAGTGACAAAAATCGGTGATGCTGTTCCACGCTACGAAGACGCGCGCCTCCTCACCGGCCAAGGGTCTTACACTGACGACAAAACTGACGCATTAGATGCCTGTTTGATCGTCGTCCGCTCTCCAGTTGCCGCGGCCAATTTAACCTCCATAGATGTTGACGAGGCGAAGAACGCACCTGGCGTTTTAGGTGTATTTACGCGAAAAGACTTAGATGCTGATGGCATTGGCACCTTCACCACGGCGTTTCCGTTCAAGCGTCCTGACGGCCAAGACATGCACCGCCCCTCTTTTGGGTTATTAGCTAAGGAAGTGGTGCGCTACGTCGGTGATCCAGTTGTAGCCGTTGTAGCCAAAACCAGGTCTCAGGCAGAAGATGCCGCAGAGTTGGTTATCATTAATTACGACGACGAAGATGCCGTTACGAATGGCAAGACCGCCCTTACCGATCAAGCACCACAGGTCTGGCCCGAAGTCCCGGGCAATATCGCCTTCGTTGTTGAGCGGGGTGATAAAACAGAGACAGACAGCGCGTTCTCAACAGCTGCTCATATTACGACCTTGGAACTGCGGATCAGCCGCGTCACTGCAAATGCAATTGAGCCAAGGGCTGCTATCGGAAGCTTTGCTCAAGAAAGCGGTCGTTACTCACTCAGAACAGGCACACAAACGCCGCATCGCATGCGCGATACACTCGCCAAGGACATTCTGAATGTTCCTTCAAATCTGGTTCATGTCGTATCGCCAGATATTGGTGGTGCATTTGGCATGAAAAATAATCCGTTCCCAGAATATGGGCTGGTGTTGTGGGCTGCCAAAAAACTTGGGTGCCAGGTTTCATGGCGCGCCAGTCGCATTGAAAGCATGCAGTCAGACTTCCAAGGTCGCGACAACCATGTTCACGCCGAATTGGCAATGGATGCGAATGGCATCTTTGTCGCCCTTCGTGCTCGGACCATCGGCAATCTTGGCGCTTACCTCGGCCCCCTGACCCCCCACCCGCCTACCGCAAATGTGGGCGGCATGATTGGGCCCTACGCCATTCAGGCAGCACACGTAGAAATCACGGGCGTGCATACCCACACGCCACCGACAGCGCCCTATCGGGGGGCCGGCCGGCCAGAAGCTACCTACGTTATTGAGCGCTTAGTTGACGCAGCAGCCGTACAGCTAGGCATAGACCCCGTCGACCTCAGACGACGCAATATGCTCACCCCGGAACAGCTCCCCCACACCACGCCGCTTGGCATGGTATATGACTGTGGTGACTTTCCAGCGCTGCTCGCCAAAACTATACAATCAGCAGACTGGGATGGCTTTGCGATACGGCGTGAGGGAAGCGAAGCACGAGGACTACTCCGTGGCCGAGGCCTCGCCTATTCCATCGAGATTGCAGGAGGCCCGCAAGGCAATCACAGCCCTGAGGTGGCCGACATAAGATTCGACGCTGATGGCGCTGTCACGGTCCGCATAGGGTCTAAGGAAATGGGCACCGGGCACGGCACGGCATACCGCCAAATCCTCGGCGATCAACTTGGTTTAGACCCAGAACGAGTTCAAGTTCTCGATGGGGATACTGATATCATTACGCAAGGAACAGGATCTTTCGGGTCTCGCACCATGATTGCGGCTGGCACTGCGGTAACACGTGCTGGTGAGGTTATCATCAAGGTAGGCAAGTCGATTGCAGCTGATGCCTTAGAAGCCGCCGAGATTGATATCGAATTTTCTCGCGGGGCCTTTAGGGTCGTGGGAACGGACCGGCAAATTACCTTGCATGACCTGGCCGGAGCCGCTGGCGATAAATTAAACACTAGGGTGTCTGAAAAAGCAGAAGGACCGACGTATCCAAACGGGTGCCATGTCTGTGAAGTGGAAATTGATCCAGAGACAGGTGTGACGACACTCGCCCGCTATGTTGTAGTTGACGATGTCGGTACAGTCATCAATCCCATGATTGTGAAAGGGCAACTCCACGGCGGCATCGCCCAAGGTGCCGGCCAAGCATTAATGGAACAAATCGTCTTTGATTCTGATGGTCAGCTCATCACCGGTAGCTTGCTAGATTACTGCTTGCCTAGGGCCGACGACATGCCAAACTTTGACATTGAGACCTATCCGATCCCTACAGCGCTCAACCCATTGGGTGTTAAAGGGGCCGGTGAAGCTGGTACTGTTGGAGCATTACCAGCGGTTATCATCGCCGCGCTCAATGCTCTGCGGCCACTCGGCGTTAAAGATATAGACATGCCGCTCACATCTGAGCACGTATGGCGCACCATTCGGGAGGCAAATTAATGACTAAATATACAAGCCCAAAACTCTCTCGCCGAACAGCTATCTTATCCAGCGTAGCCGCTACAGCAATAAGTATGCGAGACACCAAGGCTATAGCATCAAACGATATTAACGGAACTTCGTTTACAGTTGCCGCCCTTGGAAGAGCCTTAAGGAAGAAAGACCTCACTTCCGAATCAATCGCGGAAGCCATAATTTTCCGATCGGAGGTTTTGGCAAGCCTAGGCACATTCACCAGTCTAAACGCAGAACAATTGATTTCAGATGCACAGCAAGCAGATGCGCTTCTTAGGCAAGGGCAAGACCTCGGGCCCTTACATGGTATTCCGGTCGCCTTGAAAGACAATATAGACGCCACTGGGCATGCCACAACGGGCGGCACACCTGCTCTTCGGAACAATTTTCCAAAAACCAACGCGCCCGTGACACAGCGTTTACTTAATGCTGGTGCTATCATTGCCGGAAAAGTGAACATGCACGAGCTTGCAGGTGGTGGCACAACCAATAATCCGTCGTATCTGAGAACGCGGAATCCCTATGCACCGGACCATAGTCCCGGTGGTTCGAGTGGCGGGTCAGCTGTTGCTGTATCGGCTCGGATTGTTCCCGCCGCTCTTGGAACAGACACAGCAGGGTCGGTGTGCAATCCGGCCGCATACTGTGGCGTTACGGGGTTTAGACCCACGCTAGACCGCTACCCTAGCGCCGGAATTGTACCGTTGTCCCTAACGCGGGATACCGCTGGGCCACTGGCCCACACCGTAGAGGATATTATTACACTGGATGCGGTGTTGGCCGCGGACGGGGCACCCGTTCAAGCCACCAATTTAAAGGGGGTGCGTATTGGCATCCCTAAAATTCCGTTTCTAGATAACACCACGCCTGATATTCAAAGCATGATGGCGGGCGTTGAGAGCCTATTGCGTGAGGCTGGTGCAACGTTGGTTGACGCCGAAATCCCCAACCTCGTCGATTTTGTAAACGAGACAAGCTTGATCACGCTCGGCGGACGCATCCGGAAAGACCTAACGGCCTACCTTACAGCTGGCGGCTCACCAGTGACCTTCGACGAACTTGCTGAACAGATTGCCGATCCGTTTGTGAAGCTCTGGATGACCCCGTTCCTTAATCCAACTTCCGAGATTTTAAACGAAGAATCCAGGGTCGCACGTGACGTTATTCCAGCATTGAGAAACACCTACACCTCATTCCTAAAAGACAATGTACTCGATGCAATTTTATTTCCGACCACCCCCACACCAGCTGGAATTGAAGTCCCGGGCACGGAAGACCTTATCTTAGATGGTGTGCGCATACCTGGTGGCATTTGGCTCAACATCCAGAACACAGGGCCCTCAACATTATGGGGCGGACCCGGCATTTCACTGCCCGCCGGACTATCGGCCAGTGGTTTACCGATGGGCGTCGAACTGAACGGTGCGATCAAAGCTGATAAAGCACTGCTCGGCCTGGCATCGGCGATAGAAAAGCTGCTTCCCGTTACAATGCCGCCAATCCAACCGCTATCATTTTCTGAAGGAAGGCCAACATGACGAGACCCGAGAAAAACAAAAGAAAACACGACCCAATCGCCTTGTGGGTTATGGTCGCCATTGTTTTTGTGGTGATCTGTATCGCGATTTACGGGCCATAACACGGGCCGCTCTTGATCTGTGGTCTCTTCAAGACTGGAGCGGGTGAAGGGAATCGAACCCTCGTCTCAAGCTTGGGAAGCTCGCGTTCTACCATTGAACCACACCCGCATATCTTATGGAAACTAGCCAGCTCTCTCTTGGTTCAAAATCAAGGAACCACGCTTCGCCACAGTAATGGCATAGTGGTGAAGTGGTCTCGGAGCCTGGGCCGGTGTAAATCAATTTTGCAGACGCCTGTCGAGCTATTTTGATAACAGTACTTAGCAAGAAATGCCAGGAAACTGGGAATCTGGAGAGTCCAGATCTTGACCAAGCCTCGGTCATGTTACCCAATTCAGGCATTCACATCTCAGCTCGTTAGCCTAGTGTATAGCTCTAACGTCGGAGCTTCCGGCGATAATGAGGGGGAGGGGATTTATGAAAACGTCAATACTGCTCAAGTGCGGACTGGCTGTTGGTTTCTTGTTTGCGGCGCAGTCTGCACCACAAGCCCATATCATCATCGAAGATATGCAGGGGCGCGCTGGCTACAACGAAATGCTTACGTTAATCGTGCCTCACGGCTGCGGTGCTGATCCAACCACGGCTGTGCGCATGAAAGTGCCTGAGGGGATTTCCTTGGTCGTGCCTCATGCAGGAGATGGCTGGGATGTTGAGATTAAGAAGCGCAAGACCGATAAACCGGTAATGCGCGAAGGCCGGCCTATTACCGAAGTGGTCGATGAAATCGTATGGTCCGGCAATACACTGCCGTCAGAGGAACTCGGCCTGTTTAAGTTTATGGCTGGGCTGCCCCGCACACCTGGAAAGGTCCTCTACTTCAAGACGATTCAGGTCTGCGGCGAAAAAGAAGACCGGTGGGTTGAGACCCATGACAATGATGCTGAGTACTGGCGGGCTTGGCTTCTCAAAGCACCTGCTCCGTTCGCGGTCATCGTTGAGCCGGATAAGCCACAACTGGGAATCGACATGCAAACCTTAGCGAAGGCGCGGGCAGAAATGTCTGGTGGTCAATAGGAGACTCTTATGCGTGATTTTATGAAAATTCTTGGAATAGCGGCCCTCTGTTTATCGTTTGGTTCGCCCTTACTGGCTGCTGACAAAGTGGTTGTCGTAGGCGGCACTAGTAAGACAGGGATCGCTGCAATCCGATTGGCCCAGGAGGCCGGATATGACGTGGTCGGCACGACCCGCAGTCTAGAGCGGGCCCGTGAACGCTACGGCAGTGATATCAATTGGGCAGTGGTCGACATTAAAGATCCGGCCACTGTTAAGGCTGCGTTCGAGGGGGCAGACTACATTATCTCCTCCATTGGTTCTCTTGAGCCTAAAGGGGACAATCGACCTGAAAATGTCGATTACAAAGGCGTGGTCAATATGGTCGATGCAGCAAATGCTGCAGGGGTGAAGAGGTTCGTGCTGATCTCATCAGCTGGCGCTGGTGGGGACGTTCGTAACCAGCTCAATTTCATCTTTAACAACATTCTTATATGGAAGTGGTTGGGGGAGGACTATTTGCGTGATAGTGAAATGGAGTCCGCCATTCTGAGGCCAGGGAGCCTGAACGACGATCCGGGGGGCGTAACCGGTATCGACCTTCTTCAGATCGACAGCACTGCTGCAGCACGTCGTCAAATTCCTAGGGCTGATGTTGCAGCCGTAGCCGTCCGTTGTATGGAAAGTAAAGATTGCAAGAACAAGACCTTTGAAATGTTCAGCGATCTTGAAGGTCTAGTAGAGAAGTGGAAGTTAACTCTCGCAGGGCTCACAGAAGACGACGTCACGTATATGGCCATGCCGCAACGTTAACAAGCGTCCACAAAAAGATAGTAAAGGCGGTGGCTGAATGGTCATCGCCTTTTTCCGTTAACGGCGCCGAAATTAAATTAACCCGATCGGCATTGTCAGAGGAAGTTCGCGTGCTCAAATTTAGGTCCAGGTTTTATATGAACTAGAAAGCTAACTCACGCCATTCGCGCAGAGCTGCTGCACGACTAGTTTTGAAGGTATTGGCGTTGTTTAGATGTCGTTCTTTGTTGAAGTGGTTGTGAATTGAAGCGTGAATGGAAACGAATTTCTGGAGCGATTTGGTGCTCCTAAACTTCGCCATCCCACGCTCTCGTCGCCGAAACGGCTGATGTGAGTTTTCGGCTCTATTGTTGAGCCATCGACCAGTTTCCTGGCGATCCAGAATTCCAATCTGCTTCATTGCCGCACGATATGAACGAAGTTTGTCCGTCACAATGCTCTTGGGGATGCCATAATACTTCATGGCCTTGCGTAGAAACTTTAGAGCAGCCGTGCGATCCCGATTCTTTGTAACGAAGGATTCTAATATCTCGCCTTCATGGTCGACGGCGTGCCATAGGTAATAATTCTTACCGCCAATCTTCACGAAGACTTCGTCAAGATGCCAACGCCGCTGCGTATGGGGTGTCATCTGAACAGCACGTCTCTTTCTTATCTCGGCTGCAAATAGCGGTCCAAAACGGTTCCACCAGAAACGGATAGTCTCGTAATTTATGTCGATCCCACGTTCATGGAGGAGGTCTTCGACTTGCCGCAACGATAGCGGAAATCGAATATACATCATCACGGCTAATTTGATGATTTCGGGCGATGTCTTGAAGTATTTGAACGGATTTTTCATCCGAGGACGCTAGGAGACAGACCCAGCAGATTCAAGGCAGTTTCCTCTGACAATGCCATGCCAAGAAATGGCCAACTATTGACACAAATCGCTACTCCGCCGGTTCTGGTGCCACGTAACCGTCTCCACCGAGATCATTTCTTACCTGACTGTGATTCATGTCCGTCTCTTCAACTTCAGGCCGGTGAAAAAAGCGATAGAGCGCCGGCAGGACGATTAGTGTAAGCAATGTCGAAGAAATAATTCCTCCAATTACAACCGTTGCCAAAGGCCTTTGCACCTCACTCCCTGTTCCGACGTTCAATGCCATCGGCACGAATCCGAGACTTGCAACAAGCGCTGTCATCAGTACTGGTCTCAGACGAGTTAAAGCGCCCTCTTTAATTGCCCGTTCTAGCGGCATCCCGTCTGACCTGAGACGTCGAATAAAGGACACCATCACAACTCCGTTCAATACCGCCACCCCAGACAAAGCGATGAAACCGACTGCGGCAGAGACTGACAGCGGAATGTCACGCAACCAGATTGCTGCTATCCCTCCTGTCATAGCCAGCGGAACGCCTGAAAAGACAAGTAAAGCGTCTTTTGCAGACCCAAAGGCAGAGAAGAGAAGAAGAAAAACCGATAGCAAAGCTATGGGCACGACAACTTGCAAGCGCTGAGACGCGGATATTAGTTGTTCGAATGTCCCACCATAGCCAATCCAATACCCAACAGGAATATCGACTTCATCCTCGACCCTCTCCTGAAGTTCTTGAACAAAACTACCAAGGTCTCGCCCTCTCACATTAGATGTTGCGACGACCCTACGTTTACCATTCTCTCTACTAATCTGATTTGGTCCGATAATAATCTCGATGTCTGCAACTTCGCTAAGTGGAACGAAACTTGGCGTGGTATCCATGCGCAATAGATTTTGATCCTGTATACCGGCCCGGTTTCGGTCTAATACGGGTGGAAGCGGTACAGGGATCTGCCGAATCAGATCTACATCTCCTCTGATATCATGGGGTAGTCTAACGATGATCGGATAACGCCGGTCCCCTTCAAAGAATTGACCTGCATCTCGTCCGCCTAGCGCAACGCTAATAACTTCTTGAACATCCTTAACGTCCAGTCCGTACCGGTAGAGTTTCTCACGATTTGGTACGATGCTAAGCATTGGAAGACCAGTGGCCTGCTCTAGCCGGGCATCTGCAGCCCCAGGTATTTGTTCAATGATTTCAAGAATACTTTCACCGGTCTCAATCAATACGTCTAAGTTGTCCCCATAGACCTTAACAGCCACGTCAGTTCTAACCCCTGCTATTAGTTCATTGAAACGCATCTCGATGGGTTGTGTGAACTCGTAATTATTCCCTGGTATTTGCCGGACGGCGGCCTCTAATTCGGATACGAATTGCTGTTTAGGCTTACGCGGGTCAGGCCAGTCTTTGCGATCCTTCATGATTATAAAGGTATCAGCAACGCTCGGCGGCATAGGGTCGGTCGCGATCTCCGCCGTACCTATTTTGGATACGATCCTGGCGACCTCTGGAAATTCAGCAATACGACTTTCGAGGGCTTGCTGCATCACAACAGCCTGACTCAAGCTGGTGCCGGGGATACGCAAGGCGTGCATAGCAATGTCGCCTTCATCGAGGTTTGGAACGAATTCTGTTCCCAAACGCGTTACGAGAAGGAAGCTAAGAACCGTGATGCAGGCCGCAGCAATGATAACCGGCAAACGCCAGGCCAGAACAAAATCGATAATGGGATCATAGAGTGCGCGAACCCCTCTTATGAGTTTGTTCTCCTGTTCAGCTACACGCCCAGTTACAAAAAGCACTACAGCTGCCGGAACGAAAGTTAGGGATAGAACAAGCGCGCTGAGCAGCGCAACGACGACCGTAAAGGCCATGGGCTGGAACATCTTTCCTTCAACACCAGTCAGTGTGAATATGGGCACATAGACCACGGTGATAATAAAGATACCAAAGATGCTGGGTTGAATTACTTCAGCAGTAGCAGATGCCGTAATTGAAAATCGTTCGTCGCGAGTCAGAAGCCGGCCATTCTTAGCTTGACTTTCACCAAGCCTACGTAGGCAGTTCTCTACAATAATGACAGCGCCATCGACAATGAGGCCAAAGTCGAGCGCTCCAAGACTCATGAGATTTCCGGAAACGCGGTTTTGCACCATCCCGGTCACAGTCATGAGCATGGAGACTGGAATAACGAGCGCCGTAATCAATGCAGCACGGATATTTCCGAGCAATAAAAAAAGAACGACTATGACAAGCAGTGCGCCTTCAAGAAGGTTGTTTTCAACCGTTGCAATAGTCTTCTCGACAAGGTTGGTTCGATCATACACGGCAGTAATAACAACGCCGTCAGGAAGGCTGGCGGCAATCTCCTCAACCTTAGCGGCAACACGTTTTGATACGTCCCTGCTGTTCTCTCCGACAAGCATGAACACTGTGCCCATCACGACTTCATTTCCGTTTTGGGTTGCTGCACCATTTCGCAGCTCTTCACCAAATGACACCCGCGCAACGTCTTCAACGCGGATGGGGGTCCCCTCTCGGTAATCAAGAACAGTGCGTCGGATGTCGTCGAGATTGTCAAACTGTCCAGGTGACCGGATGAGATATTGCTCTCCGCGTCTCTCGATATACCCGGCGCCGACGTTTACATTATTAGCTTCAAGCGCAGCTATCACATCAGCAATAGTGAGTTTGAATGACATCATGCGGCTGGGGTCAGGCTCAACATGAATTTGCCTCACGAACCCTCCGCTCGCATTAACATCAGCGACGCCCTTCACGGTTCTAAGCTGAGGCCGAACTACCCAGTCATTAATGGTGCGCAATTCGCTCGGAGGAAAGAGCTTAGGTCCCTGAACTCCAAACGTGGGGTCAGGCGTGATAGTGTACATAAATATCTCACCCAGGCCCGTTGCAATAGGGCCCATAGCGGGTTCAATACTTGCAGGCAGTTGACTGCGAACCTCCTGCAGTTTTTCGCTCACGAGCTGTCGGGTAAAGTAGATGTCCGTACCATCTTCAAAAACAACGGTGACTTGTGATAGCCCATAGCGAGAAATGGACCATGTATACTCAAGCGCTGGTAGTCCCGCTATGGCGGTTTCTATGGGAAAAGTGATTCTTTGTTCGACTTCGAGCGGTGAAAACCCTTGCGCCTCAGTATTGATTTGCACTTGGACATTAGTGATGTCGGGTACGGCGTCGATTGGGAGCCGCTGAAAGTTGAAAATACCCAATCCACAAACCCCAAGAACAACCACGAAAACCAGCCAGCGGTTCCGTATCGAAAAATATACAATTCTCTCGAGCATAACGTCCCCCTTAATGATCGTGGCTAGCGCCGTCTTTTTCGACATCAGCTTTAATTAGAAAGCTGTTCGCGGAAACGTATTCCTCAAAGGGGCGAACACCGCCCAACACTTCGGTCCACGTTCCGTCGGTGCGACCGAGATCAAGCATTCGGACTTCATAGGTTTCACCAACTTTTGCATAAACAACGGTAAAGTCGCGAAATCTCTGGAGACCCGCGTTCTTGACAGCCAGTTCAACATTATGCGTACCGACAACGACCTCACCGCGCACCATCATCCCTGGCCGCCATGACATATCTTGATTCGCCAACTCGACCCAGGCACCGACAGACTGCGTGTCAGCGTCAGCGACTGGGGTCAACAACATGATCGCGCCATCTCCCATTATGCCGCCACCTGCCGCTGATACGCGCACTGGCTGACCAATACGCACTTGAGTCATCTGGCTTGGAAACACATTCAGTTCAGCGATCACGGATGAAAGGTCGGCAACCTGAAAGATATAATCAGAGGCAACGAACTCTCCCACGCCAACTGTGCGATTGATTACAATTCCATCAATTGGAGACCGAACCTCGTAGCTGCGTAGGCTTTCATTACTCTCAATGACAGCAAGCACGTCACCTCGGTTCACTGTTTCCCCAATATTGGCTCGTAAACTTTGTACAACCCCAGGAAACCGAGGTTTAAGGTTGGCCATGCGCTTTGGATCGATCCGAGTCACACCCGTCAATGTGACGAGTTCCTCTATCGTTGTCGCACCGACAAGATCAGTCTCGACACCGGATGCTTGAGCGACCTCATCAGGTATCGATGTTCTTCCCTCGAATGACTCATATGTCCAATTCGATGACTGCCCATTATACTGAGCGGATACAGTCACGTCGAAAGAGTGGGGCTCGTAAACAATCCCGGACCCGACGAGATGATCCTCACTCGCGGTGAAGTCGTGGCGATCAACAACCCCGCCCAGCCGAGACAATTCGACTGTTGTCTTGACCAGCGAAGGATCAATGGGTTGGTCGGATTCATATGGATACAGGTGGAACTGAGGCGGCACTCCGCCCTCAAAAATTGCAACCTCAAGAGCAAAAGCGCCACTCCTTAACAGCCGCCCGCCGTTAGGGCCCCGCTCATAATCTTCAACAGCCTCTTCAGCGGCGGCCTCGCCCAAACCCACGCTCTCACCAGGTGAGATTGTTAAAATTGCAAGTCCGATAAGGAATGAGAAGGCAATCATAGTAGCGATCACCAAAGTCTGTCTTGCCATGGAGGTTGCTCCTGTCATCACGGTGAAGACGCCAAAGATGTCATTGACTGACCCGTTAGCCGTTCAAGTTCTAGAAAAGTGAGGTGATATTCGGTTGCTGCTTCAAGAATGGCGTATTTAATTTGGATAAGCTGCTGTTGCGCGAGCGATAACTCCTGAAAGGAGTATCGGGCGCGTTCATATCCTTCCTCGGCAACATTTACAGCCTTACGAGCTTCCGGCAGCGCCCGTTCGCTAAGCGTTGTATAAATCTCTTTCGCTGATGTAAGCCGGACATGTAATTCAGCTAAAGTCGACTCCAATTCCCAACGTTTAGTAGCCAAGTCTATTTGGGTTCTACGAACGCGACCTTCCGCTTCACGCTCAAGCGGGCGGTTCCTAGGCCCGGTCGCGAGTGGTATGGATGCTGAAAAGACGAGCCCAGAGGACCGGTCCGGCTGAAGGCGACGCAGACCAGCCGAGACGCTGATGTCTGGCGTCGACCCAGCCCGCGTAAGTTGATACTCAGCGTCTCGAATTCGTTCATCAGACATAAATAAAACAAGATCAGGATTCTGGCTGACCAAGCGTTGCAGTACGCTTAGGTCTGGGATGGGAGGCATTAGAAAAAAGTCACCTAAAAGAGCCCCCATATCACTTGGACGGCCTTGCCAGTAGGACGCGAGAATCGTGCGGGCACGTTGGCGGGCAAGCTCTGCTCGTCGACGGTCTAAACGGGCCTGAACCAACTGAAGCCGCGAGTTGCTTTCCTCCAGAGAGCCAGCACTTCCGGCTCGGACTCTCTCTTGAATTCGAGAAGCCCACACCGTGTAGTTTTCGACTTGCTGCTGCGCAAGAAGGGTCCGTTCCTGCGCCGATAACGCTTCAACAAAAGTACGGGCTGCCTGGGAAATGACGTCTAATTGCTGGGCCTGAAGCAGAACATCAAGTCTTTCACGTTCCCGTATTACGACTGACGTGCGCCGCTCCCGCTTTTGGCCAAGCTCCAAGACCGTGCCCAAACGGATGGTAGCCTGCCATGAGTCGACGAAATCAGGTCGGCCGGTTGTAAAAACGTCCTCAAGTTCTGCTTCAATTTCATATCCTGGCCTTTGATCCGCCTGCTCACGGCGCGCATCTAGAATAGAGATATCTACATCATTACCCCTGAGTCGTGGATTGTTCTGCAAAACTCTCTTTATGACGTTTCGCAGAGTGACATCAGGTTCGTTACTCGTCGCACCATTTGGTTCGGTCGCTTGCGCAAGATTATTTGATGTGGCGAGGAGTTGAACCTCTTTTGGCTCAAGTTGATCTGCCAATGCAGAATGGGGCGTTAGACTGTAAATACTGGCAAAAAGGGCCAAGCGAAAAACAGTCAGCACAACAGGAATGCCAATGATCGCGTAATCATACGAGAGGATACGAAGCATCCATCTCTCCATCGCTAATAAATAAAAAATAAGAAGTTGCTGGCGCTAAATACGACCCAACACAAAACAAACTTGCGACGTAGATAGGGCGCCATCCCCCGCTTTAGCGGGGGTCAGGTCATGCGATAGTCTGCGGTGGCCTAAACAGGGGGGCCGGGGATAGATACTCCGGCTGCTGGCCTCTGCTGATCCTCACTAATTCGTGAGAAAAGCTAGGCAATAAAAGGGTAAAGGCTGATTCCATCACATCAATGAAATGCATATGAGGACCGTGACTATGTTGCCCATTTTGTTCAGTATCAGACTCAAATCGTTCATCATGCATTTGCGAATCAGAGGTTAAAATAGGCTGAACGTTCTCATCACCGTGCGAGTGATGAAAATCACCTACACCCTGAAAAACATGGTCATAGTAAACATGGTGGGGGCCGCTATCAAATCCAAACCAACCAGGAATTACGCCACTCAACGGCGCATAGATGAAGCACACAGCAACCATCATCGATATCAAACGGAATATGAGACTGCGCGTCTTCATGAATCCCTTAGCCCCAATATTAATAATGTAAGATTACCCATAATTATCGATTTAGGGCAACAGTCTTCGTTCGAAACTATAAATTTGTAGGGCATTGTCAGAGGAACCTGCCTTGAATCTGCCAGTGCTGCCTCGTAGCGTCCTAGAATGAAGAATCCATTCAAATACTTTAAAACATCGCCAGAAATCATTCGCTTAGCTGTGATGATGTATATCCGGTTTCCCCTCTCGCTTAGGCAAGTCGAAGATCTCCTTCATGAGCGAGGGATAGACGTGAGTTACGAGACAGTTCGATTCTGGTGGAACCGTTTTGGCCCGCTGTTTGCGACTGAAGTACAAAAGAAGCGTACTGCTCAAATCACATCCCATATGCAATGGCGGTGGCACATTGACGAAGTGTTTGTGAAGATTGGCGGTAAGAATTATTACCTATGGCGCGCCGTCGATCATGAAGGCGAAGTACTTGAGTCCCTTGTTACCAAGAAAAGAGACCGTAAGGCCGCGCTACGGTTTCTGCGCAAAACAATGAAAAATTATGGCAGTCCGAAAGTAATAGTTACTGACAAGCTACGGTCATATCGCGCCGCAATGAAGGAGTTAGGTATTGAAAATCGGCAAGAAACTGGAAGATGGTTGAATAACAGGGCAGAAAATTCGCATCAGTCATTTCGGCGACGAGAGCGTGGGATGGGGAAATTCAGGAGTACTAAATCGCTTCAGAAATTTGTTTCCATCCACACCTCAGTCCACAACCACTTTAACAAAGTTCGATTCCTAATCAACCTTGACAGCCAGTCTTTCGAAGCGTCGCAAGCCGCGAGAAGGTGGAGATAGTATATGCGACCGTCGTTGAATTTATGCTTGCGGATATAAATTATAATAATCTCGTTGCACATCGTTCAGGCAAGCTGTAGCGAATTAGATAAGTTCGGATTCACAGGATGTGGGAGACTATAAGTGCAGGCGAGAACGCAACAGGCTTGGCTCTTCTTTCACCGATGGGCTGGGATTATCCCCGGGCTTCTTATCGTCCTTGTCGGCATTACTGGTTCAATCCTGATATTCGAAGATGAGTTAGATGTCGCTTTCAATGTCGAAATGTATACGGTTTCCCCCTCTGGCAATCACTTACCTCTTGACCAGCTTGTCTCAGCTGCCGAGAGAGAAGACTCGGCTTGGAAGGCTCTCCGTGTATCCCGCCTCGACGACGCGAGTGAACGAACATTCATCGTCACACTGCGACTTGCGAACGGGGAAGAGAAACAAATTTTCATTGATCCGTATACCGCCTCGATCATTGGCACGCGCTCCAGCCTATCTTCCATGGCGTTGATCCGACGTCTCCACGGTGATCTCACCCTGGGAGCTGTCGGAGAGAATACGCTTGGCATTTTGGCAATAGTCCTTATGGCCATGTTCGTCGCAGGGCTCGTGCTCTGGTGGCCGCGCAAAGGAAGAGTGAAGACAGCTCTATCCGTCAAGTGGAACGGTGGTTCACGCAGGTTGCTTCGTGATTTACACAATACGAGCGGTGTCTACCTGTTTGTCTTCCTCTTCATTTCGGCTTTAACCGTTCCGCCCATTGTTTGGAAACTGACAACCCCGGAAATCGGGCCGCCAGCTGGTTCTTCAGCACCCGCATCAGGCTCTAACGTTACTCGAACTACAGGACCGTCCAATGGTGAGCAGACTGGGGGTCCGCCGCCGACCATTCCCTGGCACCAAGCCGCAGATGCTGCCTTGACTGCGGTTCCAGATACATGGCTCGGCTTCATTCTGAGACCCCTTGGCCCCCAGCCCTTCTACCTCATCCGGGTCTTTCCCGTGGGCGAAAATGCCGTAAGCAAGCAAACTACAGTTTTCGTGAACCGGTACAATGGCAGCATAATTCGCGTTTCAGCCCCGACCGCGCCCACATGGACATCACTGCTCTCCGCTGACTTTGCCGCTAGCCTCCACAGCGGCGCAATCGCCGGTTTGCCGGGGCGACTGATCATGTTTGTCGCCGGGTTATTTTTCCCAGCCCTCTTTGTCACTGGATTTATTCTGTGGTGGCGAAGATAAACGAAAATGGGCCAACCGTTTACTCAGTGAGGCGTTACACCAAGCTAGGCAAGTTCTGCGTAGAATTCCTGCAGGCCTTTGACAACGCTTCCCGGATCATTGTCTGGATTGATAATCCGCACCACCAACGATGCACTGCCGGGCGTCAGGACGCATTTCACCGGCGCGCTCAAATAGCGGCCACAGGACATCGTCCTTGGAACACATAATCATCAACGGATAAGATATCGATTTGTACAATCCTTCGACGTCTTGGTTCCAAACCGCAGTAAACGCCATAGGCATGGTTTCGTGCGCGATGAGATGGTCCACCAATTCCCGATTGTGGAGATCGAGCGTCGTTGAGGCACCGATCATTTTGAGGTAGCCCCAGGCTGTTGAGAGAAACTAACCGGTCGGCTCGATTTTGAAAGGCAGTACAAAAGTTTTCATGTACTCAACTTTCTCTTCCTCATTGACCAACACCGGGCCAATGACTGAAAGACTCGCGACCTTCTCTGGCGCTTTCCCCGGCATTTCCATTGCGATGCAACCGCCCGTGTGGTGTCCACAAGCGTGAAAAGACGTAATCCCTAGATCTTCGATCGCCTCTAACAGGCAGTCTGAGAGAAACGCAATATCCGGGATCACCTTAGGATGATAAGACCCGCCAAACCCAGGGGAGTCGAAGGCATAGCAGTGATAATCGTTAGCCAACGACATCATCACTTTCTCATACATTGCACTGGAACTAGCCGTCTGATGAAAAAAACAAATCACTGGTTTGTCAGCGGAACCGGCTTCCCGATAATGCACCTGACCCTCGGAGCAATTCGCATATCCTTTTGTAACCATTGTCTTCCCATTCCCTAAAACATCGCCATGCAACACCTAGAAATTCGGTATTGCTCAAAACCGAATGTGCGCAACCTTATTAACGTTAATCGCTCACCGATCAAAGACGAATTAATTGAGACTAGACACCGGAAATCTTTATTATTAATAGCTTAGGAGACTCCATTATTGTTATAGACTGGAGTTATTATTGCTGTAGAACTGATATATTTAAATATTTAGTGTTATCTAGGAAATTAGAAGTTCGAGAGATATTTCAACTAATAAGGATTTTCGAGATGAAGCCTCGCAGCTACCGCTACTGGCTTGCCAGTGCCACTATGTTGTCCACCGCCTCCCTCATGGGTGTGCAGGATGTGGCCGCCCAAAACATCGCCATTGAAGAAATCATTGTCACTGCGCGTAACCGCGAAGAGTCATTGCAGAATGTTCCGCTGTCCGTCACGGTTTTTTCTTCAGAGATGATTGAGCGCGCAGGGATCGCCAGGATCGACGATATTGCGAGACTAACCCCTAGCCTGGTCTTCGAACAAAATTTCAGTGCTCAAGACACAAGACCGATAATTCGTGGCCTGCCCGCATCGCGAGGACGTCCGCCTATCGGAGTACTTATTGACGGCGTCGATGTCTCGTCCGAGGCTGTCGCCACAGCCGGGGGCGGCAACCTCTTAAATTTACGTCTTATTGACGTAGACCGTATTGAAGTCGTTAAGGGGCCGCAAAGTGCGTTGTACGGTCGCGTAGCTTTCGGCGGAGCGATCAACTACGTCACCAAACGGCCCGGTGATGAAGTGAGCGGTAGTCTCAATGCAACTGCTGCATCTCACGGAACGTACGAAGTTGTTGGTGCTGTGGAAGGTCCAGTTGTTGACGAGGCAATGAACATTCGGCTTCACGCAGGATACTCCCGAAGCGACGGATACCACGAGAATACTGTTTCGGACAAGAATATTGGTGGTTATGAAAGCGCTCAGGCCAGTCTTACGACTGCTCTTCGTCTGACAGAAAACTTTACGGTGGATGCGTCAGTCACGTACAGCAAAACCGATTCGGAGCAACAACCCTACGTTGCCATTGGCATTGCGAACGGTACGTCTGTACCGCTTGCGCTACCGTCCAATGTTGCCGGCAAGCTTACTGGCAATTTGAGGCTTCCAGGCTCAATTTTGGCTCCACCATTAGGAGAACTCCGCCCGAATCAAACGGTTAATGTCAGCTTAAATCCGCGCACCTTAGAAGATTACCCTGGCTCATCGCTAGATACGTTCTTTAGCCGTGTGCACGCCGAATACGACCTTGGCGGAGCAGTTATCGAGTCTACGACAGGATATCTTCGAGCTAAGAGTTCAGTATTCCAGGACATTGACGGTGTGGGTCGGAAGCCCGTGCAGGTCATGTTCCCTTTGCCAGGTGGTATTGGCGAGCCACTCCCGTCTACGTTTGAATTCAGTACCGAAGGGGTGACCAAGCAATTCAGCGAAGACATTAAAATTGGAAATATTAACAGCGATGATAAGTTCCGTTGGTTGGTCGGCGGGCTGTACTGGGACGAAAAGTCTAATCAGGACAACCGTTCCTTTGCCGTTCTTTTGATCAATCCTACTTCTTCAGCCGGTTTGAATAACGTTCTCGCGGGTAACCCACGCAACACTTCGACGGGCGAAAGCCGTGAAACGTCGCACTATTCGGTATATGGCTTGGTGGAATACGACGTTTCGTCAAGTCTGACCGTAGGTTTAGAGGCCCGCCAATATTGGGAAGACTTTGTCTACGGATTTCCAACCAGCCAGATCGGGTTTGGTTTAGGCCTGACGCCTGTAGCGACAAATCCCGGCGCGCCTGGTCCAAAAGGCCTTCCATTGTCGCAAAAGTATTTTGCTCCAAAAGGTTACATCGAATATCAGGCGTCTGAGGACGTGATGGTCTACGGCTCCATTGGCAAGGGTGTTAAGCCAGGTGGCATTTCGACTGTTGGTAGGTTCAATAGATTGGAAGACAATGTTTTTAGTGCTGAGCAGCTTTGGAACTACGAGATTGGCGCTAAGACAACCTGGCTTGACGGAAGGGCTATCTTCAACTCGGCTTTATTCTATATGGATTACACTGACAAGCAGGTGTCGACACTCGTTGTCGACCCGACGGTAGCGACAGGTTTCCGCAGTGTAATCGCAAACGCCGGTGCCGCTCGGGTCTACGGTGCGGAAATTGATTCGCGCTTTGCTCTGAGCGAACAATTCGACTTCGCCTTCGCGTATACTTTCCTAGATGCCAAATACACTGACTTCACTATTTTTACCCGCTCTGCCTCAAACGTTGCTTTCTCGGGTGAGTGTGAAGTCGTTGAGGTCGGAAGCGGTCGTAGCAGCACACAATGCCTTCTAGATTTGTCAGGAAATAATCTGGAACGCGCACCGAAACATGCGCTCTCAGCCACGTTGACGTACACCCAACCAATTACAGACAGCCTCGAACTTTTGGCTGAGGCTTCTCTTCAATATCAGAGCAAACGTTATTTCACCGAATACAACGGCCAGTGGTTCGGCGGTTTTTCAAACGTAGATGTGCGGCTGGGTCTGCAATCCGAGTTTTGGTCCATTACCGGGTATGTTGATAACCTCTTTGACAACAAGACAATTAAGAGCGGTTTCGGCCAGGGAGATTTCTTCGGCTTCTTTACCAATCGAGGAAGCCGGGCTGCCGTTTTGAATAAAGCAGATCCAATTCGTGGCGGTATCCGGGCATCCTATAGGTTCTGATGGCATTGTCAGACTAACGTAAGCAAATCGATAAGATGCCAAAACCCTGTTAGGTCAATGACCTAGCGGGGTTTTTCTTGTGTTCTTTTTTGCCCAGATTTAAGTTTTGGAAGCATATTGGAAGCAACTCAATCGCTTTTCCATTGGGGGAAAGAGGAGCGGAAATAGCCCTACAGAATTGCAAATTGGTTAGGAAAATGGATAGATTAAGCGCTCTATTAGCACAGAAGGCATTGTCAAAAGAAGCGTACTGCTCAAATCACATCCCATATGCAATGGCGGTGGCACATTGACGAAGTTTGTCCGTCACAATGCTCTTGGGGATGCCATAATACTTCATGGCCTTGCGTAGAAACTTTAGAGCAGCCGTGCGATCCCGATTCTTTGTAACGAAGGATTCTAATATCTCGCCTTCATGGTCGACGGCGTGCCATAGGTAATAATTCTTACCGCCAATCTTCACGAAGACTTCGTCAAGATGCCAACGCCGCTGCGTATGGGGTGTCATCTGAACAGCACGTCTCTTTCTTATCTCGGCTGCAAATAGCGGTCCAAAACGGTTCCACCAGAAACGGATAGTCTCGTAATTTATGTCGATCCCACGTTCATGGAGGAGGTCTTCGACTTGCCGCAACGATAGCGGAAATCGAATATACATCATCACGGCTAATTTGATGATTTCGGGCGATGTCTTGAAGTATTTGAACGGATTTTTCATCCGAGGACGCTAGGAGACAGACCCAGCAGATTCAAGGCAGTTTCCTCTGACAATGCCCATGCTCCCCATAGGATAATGCAGGCAAATTAAACTTTGGAAAATTGCCAAAGCATTTTTTAGGCGTTAACAACGCATATATATTATTTAAAAAACACTGGTGGCATGAATATGAAAGACAGGGTGAAACCCTCAGTCGATCGCAAATTTTCAATTGCGCTCCCATCGATTAAATCGGGCATAGAAAAAAATGGCTTCGCTATCTGGAAAGATACGGAATTCGCAAACCTTATTGAGGCAGCTAGAATAGAATATTTAAGCGTATTTAAATCGCTTACTCTACACCCTCAAACAGAGCCATTTGGATTACATGATCTTGAGAACTCTCCTTGGAGAAAACTATGCATTGGTGGATCGAACGGACTTGGTGATCCATATGCCCAATTCCTGACGACGACTTACTTTCATCAAGAGGATAACGACTTCGCCGACCTGTCCGAACTCTTCAACTTGATGATATATTCGCGTAATTCATTGACGGACTTACCTATCGATTTTGGCAGAAATGCTGAAGCAAATGGCTATTGGAACGCATGTCGCATACATCATTACCCAAAGGGCGGAGGCTTTATGTCTCGACATCGAGACACACATTTCCCCGCTGCGCTAAAAGGAGTGGGGCTCCCATTTCTTCAAGTGATGGCATGCATGTCTAAGCCCGGCGAGCATTTTGCAACTGGCGGCAGCTTTTTGCATGACAAAAGCGGGGAAAAAATATTGATAGATAATCCTAGTTCATATGGGTCTCTTGTTTTTTTTGATGGATCAATAGAACACGGTGTCGATACTGTTGATGTAGATGTGATCCCTGATTTTACATCGCCTCAAGGGAGAGTCGCCGCTTTCGTGAATCTTTATAATGTCTTGTAAAGGTAGCCTGATTAACAGCTAGAAAAATCCCAGTTCACTCTAAGCTCGCGCACAATTTCTAAACAACCTAAAGCCTGCGTATTAGATGATGTATAGTGTAGTAAAACACCATCAATGCCATAACCCATAAATATTGTGCAGACCGTATACGAAATGATAGATAATAAGAAAATTCACAAAGACGATTTTGATGTCGCGTTGATTCCCGGAAAACGGGATGAGCTAAAACACGTCTATGGTCAGTTCCGATTGGAAGAGAGATCAGCGCAACGAGACATAGAAGGGGCTCAATCAAATACTGACGTGGTCTTTGAGGATATAGATAACTGCCCCCTATGTGGGGCCACCTCTAATGAATCAGATAATATCTATCATATTCATGGTATGGAGATCGTGAGCTGTTGTAGCTGTAGTTTCATCTACAGTCGGCAAGTATTCGATAGAAACTATGACCAGTCGCACTACGCAAATAAGCGTATATCGGATATGCAAGTTCTCCTAAAAAACCACCCTATATACGCTAACTTAGATTCTACGAAATGCCGGTACGCCCTCCAGAGTATTTCTGCGCATTCATCTCCACCAGGCACGCTCTTAGACGTTGGGTCCGCGACAGGCACTTTACTATTTGAAGGAAGAAATGCCGGTTGGGAGGTTTTTGGGGTTGAGGTAAGTGTCCCTCAAGCTAACATTGCAATACGTAAGGGGCTACGTGTACTGCATGGCTATTTTCCGAACGTATGTTCCAGCTTTCAACAGGAAAGTTTCCCACAAACTTTCGATGTCATTACTCTGTTTGACGTGCTCGAGCACATCCTTAAACCGAAGGCTTTTATCACAGAGATTCGACGCAGACTTAATCCTGGTGGCATCCTAGCTATCCAAGTTCCAAATATTGATAGCTTAATCATTCGTCTTGAAGGACGTGATAGTTCGAATTTTTGTGTGGGTCACTGGATGCATTTCTCACATAGAACTCTTCGCCGCATGCTTGAGGACAGTGGGTTCGAGTGCCTTACCATGGAAACCTACATTTCAGAGTTGGATCGAATCAATTCTTTCTCTGATGCAACCCTAACTGCAATGAGCGGGGAAATCAGCGAAACACAAGACAGTCTCAAATTGCCGATATCTGCTCAAAACCTACACAATGCAATGATGGGGTATAAGCTTTTCGGCGTATTTAGAAACTGAGATATAGCACAGCACACTGACCTAGATGAGGTCGTCGTCCTTACAGACCTTATCAATCCGCCGAATAGAGAAGCCTACTCGTTCACCATCTATCCATATGTACCCGGGGTACTTCTGCGAGTCTAGCGCACGCAAAATATAGAAGGCGTCTTTTAAGGACATATTTTCGTCAAGCTCCGAGTCAGCCGGAGTTCGTTTTTCAACATAAGTGCTAGCTTGAGTTTCGTCCTGACTTTTTGCTCTGCTTAGAAGAGCCTCAGGATTGGATAAGAAATCTTTCAAAATATCCAGTTCGACTTCATCACTCTTCCTCTGCAAGCTCTTTATTGTATCGAAAGATGAAACTGGAAATTCTCTTTGAGCCAAAATGGCACCCGCATCAACTTTTTCATTAAGTAGATGCAGGGTGCAGCCTGAGACTTCTTCTCTGTTTATTAAGACGTAGTGTAAATAGCGCCCTCGATTTTTTGGCAGAAGCGATGGATGAAAGTTTACCGAACAATAGAATTCTCCGAAAATTTTCTCCGGAATAATTCTGTTATACCCGCTAGAGATAAGTAAATTTTTTTTGTTCGCTATGTCTTCGATTGCAGAGAAGTTTGTCCCAGTAATGATTTCTGTTCTTATGTCTTTATCGCGACAATATGATTGCAGAGAACCCAATCCACTCAAGTATTTTTTCGTAGACGGTAATACGACGCATGATACATGGTAACCAAATTCTTCTATCAACTTAAGGCGGTCTATTCTTGGTTGCGCCGTAAAGAACGCCACTGAATGTGTATCCTTGGTTACTTCAGGCATATGTTTGCTCGTATAGAACTAAATTGAGGGAATTTTTAAGTCGAGAAGAGACATAAGGTTTCCGAACATCACGTTCTGTTTTTTTTCTGCGGACAACCCTTCAGTAACGCGCTCTAATGTACTTAGTGAACCTGGCAAGCAGTACTCCGGTGAATCTACTCCAAAGCAAATTTTTCTATCAAAGCTCTGCAACAGGTAGCGTATGTCCTGAGCGACGCTGCTAGACGCATATTTTTGGAAGGTAAATGATAAATCCAATAACACCTTGTCTGTAAACCTGCACAGTTCTGCGTACTCTAGAAGACGCACGGCTCCCCCATGCAGAAGAACAATTCTAGTCTCAGGGTTTTCACCTACCGCCTTCACAAGGTGCCAGTATGGATCAGAACTAATCATACGTTCAGGTTTATCATAAACGTAAGTGCACAAAAAAACTGTCATATTCATGCGGCCAGCAGCGGCGAAAGCTTCGGATAACACGCCGTGTGTCGGATGAATGGACATCAAACGTGGATGGATCTTTAGGGCGCGGTAGCCAATCTCTGCTATCTGCTCTATCTCTTCGGTTATGCATTCCTTTTTTGTAAGCGACGCTACTGGTAACAGGTTGTCAAACACTGAACACTCTCTGAAATATGCCTTGTGATCGTATCCACCAATGCCTGACAAGCCCACTGCGCACCCGCCAATTGCACCCGCAATTTTATAGGCCTCAGACACCTGTGCGAACGTCTCGCCCGGCTTATTAGAAACCCACTGACCGTTCAAAGTCGGGTGTGAGAGAGAATCAAAAAACATTCACGGTCCAGCGTGTTTGTCTGGTTGGGAGATGAGCGATTCAGCTAACGCATTGTTCCTATCAAAATTCACCAATAGGTCCTGGACAAAAGTTTTCGTCGGCTGCTCCGTGTTATCACCCGTTAGATACAAGACGTAGATTTCAGGAAGTTCACTCGATACCGTACAATTTGAGTCTCTAGCCACTCTATTTTTTTCTGAAAACCGCCTGAGCGTGACGGGTGGCCATTCCAAGAGTGACAAAAAGTCTCTCATAAACTGGCCCATATAAGGGCCTTCTTCCGAAGCGAGATTGGTCAAGTGATCGCGCCCTTTACTGCCTGGATTGCCACAAAACTGCAGGAATAACGCACAGTTAAATCCCAGGCATTGCGTATGGTACGCAATTTCAAAAACCGATGTTTGCTCCAGATCTAACATTCTGAGAAGCAGTCCAGTAAGAGACGCCGCGCCTGCCGGTTCAGGCTTCCGGATATGACGGTGAACGTTTTCTGCCAGGTTACTAGAGCCTTGCTTGTCTTGCTCAAAAATCTCTTTCACCCGGCAAAAATCCTCGCCGTAGATCAACGCCTGCGACACAAAATTCAGAGTATGGGTTGACGGAGTAAAACTGTCTCTACCGCCAAAACTGCCGCCGCGAGATGCGGACTCCTGTAAGATATCAAAGCATAGATTACCGTTGGAGTACGACGATGAGCCGAGCCCCACAAACGGTGTGCCTTTACCAGAAAGGTGCCGTTCCACGACGACACCTAGCAACTGAGCTAGAGATTGGATATTCGCTAAGTCGAACACTCCGACAATGTGATGGCTTATCTGACTAGCAAGCCCAAGATTAGCTGATGTGTTCTTAAAATATTCAAAGAACTCTGAAAGTAGCTCCTGATCAATCTTATCGGCAACAGAGAATAAATCTGCAGCAAGCGTCGCCCCTGCCAACGCTGCGCCTATGGACGCCTGGTTCCAGACCTCAACCCCCCTATCTATCGGAGCATCTGTAGAGATAAGATCTTCAATCAAGATGAAATACGGGATCATCAGGCCATATATCCCGCCCTCAACACCTCTTTGGATGACAAACTTGCGGGAATCAGAATCGACGCTCACATTTAAGCTTTTTAACAACTGAAGAAGATTTAGGTTACCAACAATACTGCTATCTATAGTCTTCCGGTCCTTAAGAAACGGCGCTAGCGCTTTGGTGAGGAGCCCTTTCAGTTCTAACTTAGACTGCGGGTTCGTTGGAAAGAAATACCCGCCCCCAACAAGGGCGTCATAAATCGCCCCCGGATCACGTTCATGCCGATCAATGTAAGTTCTAACTTTAGTGGTGCTTCCTTCCTCATTTTCTAAGGAAGACAGATGCTCCGCTTTTTCTTCGTTCATAAAGTCTGCGCGTCGATCCGGCGCCCATATAACGAGGCTACCCTCATCTCTATTTAATACACGATACGAACTATCAGCCAGCTTCACCGGGCGGCTACGAAACAAATCTATCAATTCATGGATGGCTATTCCCATGTTTGAGGACGTCGAGCAAACTATCGGTTTTTCCGCAAAGCAGTAGCACATTATAGCGGCTAATTCATGGCTGGTGCCCAGCAATTCATCGACGTCAATGTCTGAAAGTTTTATCCGCGATTCCCCCGCGTCGTCTTTTCTACTGGTCAAAAACGAAATTAAAAGTTCTCTCCGACGTTCTATGGGGTCAGTCGCGAACTCGGCTTGTACGCGGAGAACCTGCTCAGCAATCAAGCCAAGCGCATTAAAACCTTTGACGCAGCTTTGAAAATCTTTCCAGCCTCTAAGGAAAAAACACGAC
>Ga0302118_10000058_pt1 | contig 43126 bp, 39 predicted proteins | sample AG5_331_MG_FD_203126 | JGI IMG/M metagenome (GOLD analysis project Ga0302118, IMG submission 203126) | Marine microbial communities from Western Arctic Ocean, Canada - AG5_33.1 | ecosystem: Environmental > Aquatic > Marine > Oceanic | place: Canada: Western Arctic Ocean | collected 2017-10-01 | reverse complement strand
CTTCTTCAACAGCCACTTCTTCAACAGCCACTTCTTCAACAACCACTTCTTCGACAGAAACTTCTTTGATTTCGGCTTGTGGTAAATCATTTGATTCATTAAGTCTTTCAATTAAATCACTTTTCTTTCCAGAAACAGGTAAACCTGCTTCCCTAAGTAATTCTTTGAGTTCTGAAACAGTCATGTTAGCACTCATTCAGCCACCTCCAAAGGAATATCTTTAGAATTACCAAGAATGAACACATAGTCTGAGATTGTCCCATAATTATCGAAAGAAACCTCATTAGCTTTTGATGAGCGCTTTATATCTTGGGAACGCACTATTGCAGTTTCACCAATGTGTGAACCACCAGTCAAATATGCCAAAGCACCTTCTTCGAATTTGTAATGAGCTGTTATTTCCTGACTTGGTAGCGAAATAACAACACTGTCACCAGATTTGTATTCCGGATTAGAATCGAATAATAAATTTCTACCATCATGGAGATGAAGTTGTGTCTTACCACCTGAAATAGTGGTTTTACCCATTACACGGCAAATCTTAGATGATGCTTTTTTAGCAGAAATAGGCCTGTATCTTAATTTACCATTTATATCTAATACGCAGCGGAAATTATTCTCTCCAACTGTTAGGACATCCATTAAACCGACACCACGGCCAAGAGCAGTCTCGATTCTACCATCTACTAGAATTTTCCTGGAATGCAGTATCTTCTTAGATTCTCTACGGTTATGTGCTACACCAAGAACGTCTCGAAGGATGATTCCCATTGGCATACAATTTTCGATATTATGACCACAAGGATCTGGTTTTTGGACCCAAACAGATGTTTTTCTAGGCAATGGCCAACTTCTTGGCATCATTAAACGCTTAATATGGCTGCTACTCATTCTTGTGCACCTCCTCTTTCAATCAATTGCTTGATCCTTACTGGATCTCCTTCATACAGGGCTGTAATAATTAAGTTAGATGGATGGATAGGTATTGCTTCTTCTTTACCGTCAGCAGTTGTGATGGTTAATCCATCTACAAATACTCGACCTCTAGAAGTATCTACACGATTAACTTTCGATTTCAAACCAGCGCGACCTCTTGATTGACCGAGGCGCTTACCTTTAGAATCAGATTTAACACTGTTTGGGTTACCGAAATCTCCGCGCAGTATTTCTACCTCATCGCCCACACGAACTGTTACTGTTCTAACGTTCTGAAGGTTAGGATCATCAGTAACCAAGCGTGCACGCATACGCTTACGCTTTACATGAATTGGAGCCTTGCTTTGAGAAAGGCGGTTTTTTCCAGGATTCTTTGTTGCCATACATTTCACCTCATACAATTTGTTTCGCAGTAGCTGCGATTCTAGGCCAGCGTTCTGCAGCCTCTCTACTAACAGGGCCTTTTATGTCGGAGCCCTGAACATCTCCCTTCTCATTAGTTAGCACGCAAGCATTATCTTCGAATCTTGCCCATGTACCATCTACTCTACGGAATGGTCGTGCCTGTCGGATAATTACAGCTGTGAATATTTGCCTTCTTGTTTCGGGTGTACCTCTACGGACTGTTACACGAATCATATCTCCTACACCTGCTGCAGGATAACGACCAGCCACACCTCCCTTCTTTAGGACGTTGATTAGTTGAACAATTTTAGCACCAGTATTATCGGCACAATCCATTTTTGCCTGGGTAGGCAAAGCTTTAGTTACACGGCTGGAAATACCCTTCATTGTACATCACCTTTCTCAATAACACAGAACTTAACAGTTTTAGAAAGTGGTCTACATTCCATGATCCTTACATGGTCACCAGGTTTTAATTCACCAATGCAAGAAGGTAAGTGAGCAGGATATCTCCTTGTACGCTTTTCATATCTTTCGTATTTCTTCATGTAACGAGTTAACTCTCTCTCTACAACGATTGAACCAGACATACCATTAGAGGATACTTTACCCTCTATAATTTGTCCACGTACCCTTAGACTTCCGTTAAATGGGCAATTATCATCACCATCCCATTCACCTTCCGGCGTTTTTACATCTACTCCGATATCACGCATTTTAGTTTCTCCTGTATTTACGGTTAATTCGATCTTCTGGACGTTGGGTGACCGTGGCACCATCAATGACCTCTTTTTCTGAGTCGAGTGTGAAGTGGATTACATCTTTAGCGAATGTTTTCTCACCATTTTGTGTTTGTACAATAATTGTATTTCGAGTCTCCTCGAGAATCTTTCCTTGAATTCCTACTAATGTAGGATCATTCGAGTTTATTATTGAGATATCTTTAGCAAGGAATGGCATATGAATCGAATTAGTCAATTATCGCACCTCCACTTGATATCCATTTTGCTCGAGAACTTTAGATGCTCTTTTCTTATGTTCTCCTTGTAATTCAATAGTGCGGTCTTTTACAGTACCGCCAGCAGCACAAGAACTTTTCAGAATCTTGGCAAGCTTGTTTATGTCTATTGCTAAATCGTCGATCCCTTCAACAATAGTTACCATTTTCCCATACCTCCTTCTTACTACTGAAATTACTGCTTTTTGTTGTTCTTTTGCTATTTCTTGGCATATACATAATTCATCCGGTAAACCACATAGATTACATATACCAGCCATTTATTTCTACTCCTTAGAATCCTCATTCATCTTTGATAGGAGACGTGCTATGCTACGCCTTGTTGCCTTGTAAGATCCTGAATCTGAAGATGACCCACCTAGTGCCTGTTGAGCACGTAATTGAAGCATTTCTTCACGAAGTTCTACAAGACGACTCTTACGTTGGTCAACATTCAGTCCAGCAATTTCTCTAGATGATAGGTATGACATTCACTCATCCCCCTGTACATCTTCGGTTGTTTCGATTTCTGCAATCTTTTGCAGTACTGCATCTACTACTTCTTCAGCAGCAACAACTTCTTCATGATCTTCACTAGGAACTTCTGGTGGAGCCTCAATCATAGAAACTTCATTAATAGGATCTAGACCTACTTCATGGCGCTCATGAATCTTTATTTCATGAGGTAATTGTACCCCTTTACGCATAATTCTCACTGTGCAACCAATTGTACCAAGCTTCTTGACACAAGTTGAAAAACCAGTATCCATAAACTCAAGAGCTGGTTCACCACAGAATTTGATATGTCCCTTCTGGAATTTTTCAACACGGTGTCGTGCACCAGTGATTTTACCAGATATAATTACTAAGCATCCTCTTGCACCAGCATCCATGATGTTCTGAGCAGTACTGTGACCAGCTCTACGGAAGAACCATCCTCTCTCAAGAGAACTTGCTAAGCGACTAGCCATAACTTGTGCATTAAGACGTTGTTCTTCTATCTCAGTTACTTCAAGATGTGGATTTTCGAGATTGAAATCTTCTTGTAAACGACGTTGTAACTCATGAATTACTTTTCCTCTACGTCCTATGACGCGCCCTACTTGCTCTGCATGTAGAGTGACTTTAGTTCCCTCTGGTGTACGAGCAAAATCAAGTCCACCAAAACCTGCACGCTCAGTTTCCTTAAGCAAATATTCTCTAACAAGCTGACGCTCTACATTACGGTTAATGAAAGTTCTAATTGTGTTTTGTTTCATAATTGACACCTCAGAATTCTTCCTCATCTTCCTCTTCACCGAAGTGTTCTAGGAAAATTTCAATATTAACTTGATAATGATTGTCAGGAGTTGCTCGACCTTGCGCACGAGGTCTCCAACCACGATGAATTTGACCGCGGTGAGATGCGAGATGAGTGATCGTCATTTCTTCTGGCTCAATGGTATCATATCTCTGACGCGCATTTTCCATTGCACTGTTAATCAGTTTAATGAAAACCTTTGATGCTTTACGAGGGAATTTACCTGGCCCCATCTTACCTTTTCTATGACCAGCCATAGTGTTTCCACCCTTTCCTCTCCTTGTACGTCGAGTATATGGGATAGCTTTCTTTTCTGCTATTACATCTTCTAAATATGAAATCGCGTCTGAAGCATTCATGCCACGAAGAGCTTTGGCAACGTGTAAACAATGTTTTTGATGCACATCTACATTTACTGCTCGTGCAGAAACAAGGTTTGAACCTTCTAGAAGTTGCGTATATCCGGATTGTGATTTACCTGTTATTCTACTCATTATCTCACCTCACTTCAATGCCACGTGTGCAGAAGATCTAGTCGCACCTACACCAGGACCGGTGTGGGTTACTGATCTTCTTGTCATTGCAAATTCACCTAATGCATGACCAATCATTTCTGGTATAATTTCGACATTAACGAAATCACGACCATTATGGATACCAATAGTAGTGCCTACCATTTCTGGAAGAACATACATTCTCCTTGAATGTGTTCGAATTACCTTACCTGAACTATTAGATCTAATGTTGTCAAGTAATTTCTCGCAATCTAGATTTAATCCACGAGATAGAGTTCTCTTAGCTCTAGATGGCATGAGTGTAGCAATACATATTGCACTCAAATCATCTTCAGGAGGATAAAGAGGCATTTCTTTAAGCTCTTCGATAGTGTAACCTCTCCACAAGAATTCTTTCTCTCGACGTTCAGATATCTGAGAACGACGCTTTCTTGCTTGACGACGAGCGAGTTTAGGTGATCGGAACATTTTCTTGGATTTTCTTGCCATACTTATGCCTCCTCATTTTTAACTCTTGTTCGTCCTCTACCAGTACGCCTTGGTGCAATATTTCCAACTTTCTGTCCTGGTGGAGCGTTACGACTTACTGAGCTAGGGCCGTGTACTGCTTGGTGATTACCTCCACCATGAGGGTGATCTACAGGATTCATTGCTACACCACTTACAGTAGGGTACGCTTTACCACGAGCCTTAGCACGATAATGCGCTGCTCCTGCTTTCATTAATGGCTTCTCGGTTCTTCCGTGACCTGCCAGTACTCCAATTGTTGCCCTACACTTAGAGTGTAGTTCTTTCAAGCGGCCACTAGGCAGTCTAACACGTACTTTATCACCCATACGAGTCTCTAATATAGCGGAGTTTCCACCTGATCGTGCTAATTTACCACCATCGCCAGGTCTTAACTCAACATTGCATACAGGAGTACCTTCAGGTATTTGTTCCAGTGTGGTGACATTCCCTGGCTTAAGCGAAACATTATCGCCAAACGCAATACTTTGACCTACTGACATTCCTTCTGGAGCAGCCATATGGCCTATTTCGCCATCTTCAAATTTAAATTTCATAAGAGGAGTAGTATGTACTGGGCTATGAATTAAATCCACTACCTCTGCTACCTTACCACTAACTCTAGGGAGTTTGTTTGCCGCAGGGAATCGGTGACTTGATACCTTAAACTTAGGGCTTGACCCTTTGCGCTGTGATCTTGTTCGCTTACCCATACATATCACCTCAGAAAGCGCCTAACTTCAGCGCTGCCTCCTCTGCATCATACCCATCTGCAAGACGAATGCTTGCATGTTTCCCAGTAATAGTGATTTTTGTGTTCACCTTTGCTACTTTTACATCTAGTAGCATCTCAACTGATTGACGGATTTCTTTTTTTGTGGATTCTCTTCGCACAATAAATTCAATTCGATTATTATTTTCTCTGTAATTATTTTCTAAGTCTGAAACTCTACGAGCTTCTAAAGTCTTCTCTGTGATCCAAGGCATCAAAATTATATCGTAAGGATTAACCATTTTCATCACTCCATTGCCTTAATTGCGGCCGTAGTCCAAACTGTCAAACGACCGACATCACCACCGGGTGCAAGATCTTCTGCACACAAATCCTTAGCTGCTACAACATCTACACCAGGTACATTCCTAGCCGCTTTGTGTAAACCATTACTGCTCGCCACTACAAGAAGAATACTCTTTGGAGTACGGTATTTCCTACCCCTCATAGTACCCTTGCCTGCTCGAATTGTTCTTCCTGATTTCGCTCGGTCTAAATCTTCACCAAGCCCTAGGCCGTGCATCATTGCAATAAATTTCCTTGTAGAGTTTTGCAAAGGCAATGATTCTACATCGAATTTTTCAACTGATTCTCCGCGAGATTCTTTGTAACCGTCAATAATGATTGGGAAACGAACCTTGCTATCGAAATTATGGCCTCTCGAAGAAACCATCTCGGAATTCATTGTTGCAGCTATAGCAGAATCTCTTGCAATAACTCTTTGCTTGCTGTTTAATTTTTGCGACCAATCTTTAGCCACTTTAGGGCCATGCGCTCTACGGCCACCACGTGTGTGAGGATTCTGTGCACCAGTTCTTTGACCGGTTTTTCTCATAATTCGGGACACACCTCTACCCTTCCCCCACCATTCTACTGAATGCTTCATACCTGCTTGTGGAGCTCTCTTACCGCCATGCTCGTTGTGCCCGTAAGCCTGTCTTCGATTAGCACGAGAAGCATGGACTGCAGAGCGGACCAGGTCTTCTCGTATTTCACTTTCAAACATTGGAGGTAAAGTTAGATTCTTCCCATCAGTGACCTCTACCACATATGATTCTGCGAGTAGACCAGCGTCTAACTCTTCTTGCTCAACATTGGATACCAAATTGTAAGTCTTAACTTTCATTTATTCAGACCCCCTGCTTTGATGATGTACTGACATAAGTCAAATCTACTTCTGGTTTACTCGCTCTAGGACGGATTGCGTCACGGAATCTCAGCATCCTCTTAGCAGGGCCAGGAAGGCTACCTTCAATAATTACGTAATCATTAGATACTTCGCCATAATGTAAGAAACCACCTTCTGGTGTAATATCTGATTCTTCTGGTTGAGAGATTCTTAAAACCCTCTTATTTAGTTCAGTTCTCTGATGATAACCTGTTTGACCAGCCTGTCGAATTGTTTTCCTTACATAACCTGTACCGAAATCTCCCATGTTACCACCTTGTCTACGGCGCTTACTGTTCTTGTGACTTAGTAACTTAATTCCCCATCTTTTGATTGATCCTTGCCAACCCTTCCCTTTAGTGACTCCGATAACATCGATTTCTGTGCCTGTATCATATACATCTGAAACAGAGATTAAACCACCTAGACGTTCTTTTGCCCACATTAATTTTTCAGTATTATCTCCTCCTACGAGACCTACTTCCATTATTTCAGGAGTTTTACTATTAATGCTCTTAACCATAGCAGGTTGTGTTGCAACGATTAGTCTGACATCACATAAGTCAGCGTTAACTAAAGCTTCGAAAGCACCTTCGGAAGATCCTTCACTGCGCCCTGGAATTCTTCCAGCACGCATTTCTGGCTTGCGTCCTTCATCAGCATCGCGCTCACCGCGTGACTGATTTGCAAATCTTGGCATTAGGCCTTGAGGACCACCTTCTGATATATTGGTCCAGAACTCGCCAGAAGTTTGCATACCATATGGAGTCATTTTGTAACCCCTTACTGCTAGTACACTCATTGGTGGCGCTTCTACTACTGTGACTGCTTTCCTAACTTCTTGGCCAGCAGATGTGGAATATGGATTATTATCTCTTATGAGTACATGGGTCATTCCGGCTTTCCAGCCTGCGAATCCTTGTACTCTAATCTCTGATGATTCAGTTTCGGGCCATGATGTGATGCGACCAAACGGTCGAATAGCCCTTTTTCTAGGGCTAAAGCCCATGCTACCACGGCGGGGTTTACTACGGTCTGCCATTTTTGCGTCCTCCTTTGTTTTTAACCAACATTAAGCCGCAATGCGGCTTTTTGCCGGGCCCTTAACGCTATGGAGACACCGTGACACCGAACCAAAAGCGCGATTGTGCTTTTGGTGTGCGGGTTGCTTCTGCATTGCCCTATGATGTCTGGTATCTCACGTCTTGAGCGGCCTTGCGACTTACCATCCCTATATGAAAGAATCGGGAAGGATAAATTCAGCCCACATCGACATTAATGAAAAAGGCTGACAGTGTAACTATTTTGAACCCTGCCCTTGAGGTTGCTAATCTATGCGCCGCGCAGTTCAGCATACAGGACTCATTGGAGGAGTTGTGGAAGCAAGAGCATATCAATTAGAGGCAGTGGATGAAGCACTCGCCGGATCTATGCTTTTAGTACTTCCAACTGCAGCTGGTAAAACAGCAGTTGCATGGATGGTAATCGCAGAAATATTGCGAAAAACACAAGGTTTCGTGCTTTTTATAGCACCGACTAATCCATTAGTAGATCAGCATATCAAAAATCTAAAGTTAGTAATAAAAAATATTGAAGAAATGAATCTAATCTCCATGACTGGTAGTACAACACCTGAAAAAAGAAAAAAGTTATGGAAGTCGGCAAGAATTATTGTTGCTACACCACAAGTAGTCCGTAATGATGTATTAAAAGGAACTTTAAGCTTGGAAAAATGCTCACTCCTAGTAGTAGATGAGGCACACCACTCCACTGGAAAGCATGCAATGGCTCAAACTGCAGAACTTTATAATTCAGAATGCACTAAGCCACTAATACTGGGAATGACTGCAAGTCCAGGTTCAAAAACAGAACTCGTCGGAGAAATTTGTGAAAGACTAAAAATTCAAAGAATACATATGAAGACCTCGAAAGAACCCATGCTAGCAAAATATCTTGCAGGATTAGAAATACAAGAAATTGTAGTTAATGTACCTGAAAAAATAAGAGAGTTAGTAAATCCCCTAGAACTATGGATAAACGGTATTGTCGATAGAGAAAGAAGAACTGGGAGATATGTACGCCCAGGAAACCCCTCATTCGGTGGACTAAGTGAAGCGATGTCTAGAGCTCAACATGCAATCTCATTAGGGGATAAAACTGCATATTCATCAGTCTCTCAGATTGCAACAGCAATGACATTGAATCATCTAATCAATAATTTATTGACACAAGGGATTGCTGCGGCAAGAGAATTTCTAGAAAATTCGTCAGAAATAACAAATAATACGAGTAAATCAGTGCAAAATTTCCATAAAGATTTACGAATAATTGAATTAAAACAGAATTTAAATGATATGGACGAAATACATACTAAAGTTGGAACTGTAAGGAGATTAATACGGCAGCGACTTAGGAGAGACCCACAAAGTAAAGTGATTGTCTTCGCATCTTTCAGAAACACTGTTGAATCATTAGATCACGCGTTAAATGACCTTGAAGGCGTTAAATCAGTACAAGTCATAGGTCAATCGGATCGTTCAGGAAAAAAAGGATTGAAACCAAAACAGCAAATTGAAGTTCTAAATAAATTCAGAGAAGGAGAGTATAACGTCCTAGTAGCAACTTCTGTGGCAGAAGAAGGGTTAGACATACCTAGTGCAGATTTAGTAATATTCTATGAACCAGTAGGTAGCGAAATAAGAACGATACAGAGAAGAGGAAGGACTGGGAGACATCGAGAGGGAGAAGTCATGGTCCTTGTGGCAGAAGGAACCCGGGACGAGAATGCAAAAATATCTGCAGAAAAAAAAGAAAAAAACATGCAGCGTGCTGTACAAAGAATACGTAGAAAATTACCGAGGAAAGTACATGAAGATCTATCTAATCTAAATAATTTCTTAGTCAAGAACGACGTTGAAGAAATCACTGCATCGGACTTCATAAAAAATATTAGAAATGAAAATAGGCCTGAAATGACGGAAATAGACAATAATGAACTACCCCCAATTAATAATAAAACAAAACCACTGGATCCAAGTAATTATAGGCCAAAAGGGCAAACTGGGTTAGACGAATTTAGAAAAAGTTGAATAATTAATTACCGATCACTAAAACTCTAGTCCTTAATTGAGCATATCGTGTATTATAGTGCCCTAATGCAAAACATAAAATTTCACAAAGATGCACTACCGGTATATCCGTCTTAAGGCCGGTTCTCTGTGATGCTTTGCCCTGATAAATATCCATTATTGAATGTGACAAATTACATGCGCTAACTATCATTTGAGCGCCCTCTGATTTTGCATCATTAAGAACGGATGCTGCTAACTTTAGAACCGTAGGTTCTTCAGATAGTAGACTTGGAGCGCCTACACTCTGTGTACGAGATTCCCAGGCTACAGGATGACCACCTAAGGTCTGCATTAATTGTTCCATATAGTTGGGGTCATACACATCGTCGTCTCCACAGAAACCATCCTGTTGAATATTTGGTCCATAATAAGAAGCCACTCTAAAATCAATAGGATTTACAACCATTGATTCAACTTTATCTAGACCTATTTCATCTACAATAACATGCAATAAATGAGTAACAGAAGTATCTCCAGTAAACTCTAGCCCACAAGTTTTCAATAATATTGCGTTAGTCTCTGCTAATAATATTGGGTCGGACTTTAACAAAAATAAATCTTCAGAGAGATTACCTGCAGTAGATGCACATGGAGTAAGAATATCTAGACCGAGCGCCTCAGCCTGAGCAAATATACGCGCATTCAAAGTCAACTGAAGTCTTTGATTAACTTGACGAATGATTCCTGCACCGCAACTTGTGGCACCATCTAAGAAAGTTAATTTAATCCCTAATGATTTAACCAAAGGAACCATAGAATCTGCTACTTCAGGCGAACCTGAGTGAGCAATATTACCTGGATGATAAGCATATTTCATCACCATCAGAATCGACCATCCATTTCATTGTATATTGCAACTACTTCATGATGATTTTTTACTGACGAATTGAATTGCCTTGGCATCTTTCCAAGACCAGCTGGTGGTGCGACTAAAGCTAACATATCATTAATCATATTACCGCCCGTTCTTGTGAAACCAAGTACCATCCTAGCAGTCACACCGGTGAATAAATTACCAAATAATCCGATAGGGCCCAAAACCTGCCTATACAACACAGTGTCATTAACACGACCACTGCTCTTTACAGTAAAGGTATACCACCAAGCATGTTTACCATGACGTCCTGTAAATCCATCTCTTGCTAAAGTAGAAGTTTTACAATCTAACAATGAATCATGTATAACTGAACCTTTACCTTGCCTCCTAATTGTTGCAAGATCTGTTTCTGCTTTAATTCCAGAGCTTGAGTCAAGGAGATTTTCTATTTCGATTTTCTTAACTGGAGCTGTTCGAGGATCATTTCTTCTGGCCCATAACTGAGAAATTATTGCAGGACCGTAGTAAGAATCGGAGTGAGATGTTGCGTCGGATGATGCATGAATTATTGGATAACTATGAATATCCATCATGGAATGCAATTTAGATGCTACAAGAGGTGACATTGCTCCCAAAGCCCCTTGAGGAGTACTCAAACCTTGACGAGTAGCAGAAATCATCCATGGTTTGGTAGATTCACGTTTTGATTCTAATTCCCAATGATCAACAGCAAGATCTCTAATGACTTCAAAACCACTCAAAGGTTCGAGACGAAGGCTAATACTACCATTTCTAATTGGTGCAGATGAATCAAGCCGCATATTACCGGGCAGTACGTATCTACCATTAATTGAAATTGCAGTAGTTGGGTCATCAACGGTGCCATCTCGGAAGGTTAGACTACCATCTTGTGTAGATTTAAGTGTTCTAAGTACATCTAATATTGACATATGCCCCGGAAGTGCACAAATCCAAGTATCTTTGCCAGTCGTTGAGTTATTAGGGTCATATCTGAATACACTAATCTCTGCATGTATAGGTTCAGATTTAAGATTAGGAACTATGAATCCATCTTCTCCAGAAGCAACAGATAAATCTGAAGCCATTGATTCCATGATTGCTTGAACCATTTCTTCATGGAAAACCCCCTCTCCATCAACAGCAGCCATAGATGCGAGAGCGTTATCAGCCCAATCTTGAGAAATTTGATCATAATCCACATCACAATCTACACGATCAACTAACCTCGTAGCACCTAGCTCTTCGAATTTTTTATCCCATTCTTTACCGGATTCACAAAATAGTTCATATGAAGTATCTCCCAATGCTAATACTGAGAAATTAACTCCATCAAGTAGTCCTGGAGATGCAGAAGATGCCTTAATCCAAAGTTCCTCTGCATTATCTGGTTGTTCACCTTCACCCCATGTTGAACATAAAATCAAAACCCTCTTTTTACCAGATAATGACGACATATCAAAACCATCCATATCTGCAACATCAGCCTCAAGACCATAGGCTGAAGCTTGCTTAGCAAATTTAGCAGCTAATGCTTCAGCATTACCTGATTGAGAACCAAAGAGGATGAGTAATGAACGGTCACCATCAGTTGATATTTCAACAGATGTTGATTCAATATCGACATTTGATACATCTTTGGGTGATGAATCTGAAGCATTGGCTTTAACCTGCTCAACCTGATCGTGTTGGAAAACACCTGAATCATCAACAGCACCCATAAGTGCAAGTGTTTCATCCATCCATGATTTAGCAATATCTTCATAATCAACATCACAATCTACGCGTTGATTTAATCGATTACCGCCTTTACTCTCCAGCCATGTATCCCACTCTTTGCCAGACTCACAAAACAACTCATACGATGTATCACCTAAAGCTAGAACTGAGAAATTGACTCCTGACATAGATGGCGAATCTTCAGCAGTTGCCGAAATCCATAAATCTTCAGCATTATCTGGTTGTTCGCCTTCGCCCCAAGTGCTACAGCAAATCATTATTCTTTTTTGAACAGATAAATCGCTAATTTTAATCTCATCCATCCCTTTAACAGTAGCATCTAATCCATACTTAGATGCTGCTTTTCCAATCTTGGAAGCCACATCTTCAGCATTACCAGACTGTGAACCAAATAGTACCAAAAGAGAACGATTATCAGACATCGGAACACCAATACCCTTGTGGGCAATCCTTTCGAACTATCGACGATTATTGAATGTAGCGTGTAGAAGAAGTGAAATCAGGACTATGATAATGTGAATTTACATTCCCATTCCGTCGAATTCGCCGCCATCCATAGGGCTCGAAGCACGACTAGAGATTACATCATCTATTCTCAAAATCATAACTGCTGTTTCAGTTGCAGACTGCACGGCTTGATCAACTACTCTGCTAGGTTCGAAAACCTTGCCAGCAGCCATATCTGCGACACCACCCTCATATACGTTTACTCCGTAGTTTGATTTCCCTTCTGAATGGGCTTTACGTAAGTCAATTATTGTATTAACTGGATCTAAACCTGCATTTTCAGCTAGAGTCCTTGGAATGACTTCCAGTGCTCCTGAAAATGCCTCAATAGCCATCTGTTCGCGTCCGCCAATTCCTTCAGCATAAGATCTCAAGTCTCTACTAATAGCTGCTAGGACTGACCCACCACCAGTTAATACCGCACCATCCTCGTAAGCTACTGCTACAACACCAATAGCATCATCGAATGCTCTATTTATTTCATCAATGACATGTTCAGTGCCTCCCCTAAGGAGGACTGATACGCTCTTAGCATCCTTACATCCAGTAATGAATATCATGTCTGACTCACCGATTTTACGTTCATCGACCTTAGCAGCGAAACCTAAATCACCTGAAGATAAGTCATCGACATTAGTGATTATGTTCGCTCCAGTAGCCTTGGATAATGCTTCCATATCACTTTTCTTCGCTCTTCTGATTGCTAACAAACCTGCCTTAGACATATAATGTTGAGCTAAATCATCAATACCTTTCTGGCAGATAACTACTGTTGCCCCAGAAGCTTGTATTTTTTCAACAAGTGATTTGAGATATGATTCTTCTTCATCGAGAAACTGGGATAACATATTTGGATCGGTGATCTGTATTTTAGCATCAACCTCTGTTTTCTTAACTTCTATTGCTGAATTAATAAGAGCGACCTTTGCATTATTAATTACTTTAGGCATTCCTGAATGAACTCTTTCTTTGTCAAGGATGATACCATCGACTAATGTGCTGCTACCTATCGACCCTCCTTGTTTCTTTTCGACTTTAACATCATCAAGATCGACTACTACTTCTCCATCGACTTCTTGAGCAACTGAAAGTACTGCTCTTACACAGATATCTGCCAGAAATTCCTTAACTGCTCCCGCACTTTTCCCTGTCAATGCTGTTTTAGCAACTTCGGTTAGCATTCCTTCATCAACATCCATAGAGTGCTTTTCAATTAATTCCGCTGCTTTTTTGGCAGCAAGCCTGAATCCTTCACAAATGACTGTAGGATGGACATTCTGATCAATTAAATCTTCACTTCTTTTCAATAACTCACCGGCAATTACAACGGCACTAGTTGTGCCATCATAGCAATGCTGCTCTTGTGTCTTAGCAACCTCAATTATCATTTTAGCTGCAGGATTAGTAATATCCATTTGCTTTAGAATTGTAGCGCCATCATTAGTTATGACTACATCTCCCATCCCATCTACTAACATTTTATCCATGCCTTTAGGTCCAAGAGTTGAACGAACTGAATCAGCTACTGCCTTAGCAGCAGCTATGTTGTTACTCTGAGCAGAACGTCCGCTCGTCCTTTCAGTGCCTTCTTTTAGGATAAAAATTGGTTGTTGTCCATTGTACATTGGAAATAAGCCTCCTGTATTAGGATTTGGCCGACCTAAGAGGGCCTCATAAGACCTCGCACAGAAGGAAAAATCGGAAAGAGTGAAAATCAATCTTGATTCTGCTGATTAATCCATTGTTGCCCATAGTGAATCCATTGCTCAGTAGTCCATCCCTCAGGGAGACCATTTTCAGGTATAGGAGGCACTCCTGCCGGTAGTTCAATTTCCTCGACTACATCTTCAATTGCATCCAACTTAGTAGATGGCATCGGAGGCGGAGGTTGTTCAAATATATCCTTAGAACCACCATACATTGAATTTGCAATCTTATCAGCAGAAGGCAATTCAGGAGCAATAGGTGGAGTATCTAGATTAAATCCACCTGATTGAGTATACTCATAATCATCGAATGAGGATATCTCTTCCAATGGTGATTGAGCACTACGAACTATTCTTAAAGTGGCTACTAGCACCCCTATTAATAAAATAATACCAATTAAGAAGAATATCAAGTTGCCAGCTAAACCGGCTATTACACCCGCGTCAGGACCTTCTTTAACGGGATTGATTTTATACATATTTATTGATGCACTCTGAGACACCTTATCGATATCTCCATCAACATTTAGGAACAAATTGAAATCTACGGTATTATTATTAAGATTCTTCAAGTTATTCTCAGTAACAGTTAGATAAATTGTAATCTCTCTGGTTGCTTGTGCTTCAAGTACGAAGTTTTGATCACTTGTGTCCACCCTTGCATCAATTATATAATTAAAAATTTGAGAATCACGATTAATGTCAGCCCTAAGTAATTGAGCATCGATAGGATGCTGATTTGTAACCGTGAAAACAACTTCTATATCATTTCCTTTCTCACGAATCTCTAGTGGCATAGGAGGATATAACGTAATCCAACCCTGAGAACCAACTTGAAAATCAGCATCCCCTGTTCCAAAGACAGGAGTGCCAGCATTTTGTGAAAGAACACTTGTAGCAGTCAAAGCAATGGTTCTATCACCGAAAGTATTGGAACCAAAAGAGTATCGAACTGTTAGATTATGAGAATCTCCTGGGAGAATAAAGGGAGTTTTACCATCATTTAATCCCACTACTGAGGCAGATACATCGCTAAAATGATTAAATGAAATTTCAAAGGAATCCGGAACATTTCCTTGATTCCATATTCGCCAATTAACAGTACGTGCATCATCCCCGCCTCGGAATACCTCATCTAACATATCTAAGTCCTCAACTAACACTAAATTTGTTTGAGGTACTGTAAGTAAAATTTGGGTTGATTTTTGGTACTGCGAATTCGTTTTACTTGTAGCTGTAATTATTATAGAATAAGTTTCGTTAACTATACCATATGGCATAGGAAGCAAAAGAGTAACAGTGCTATCCCCCCCAAATGGATCAATGTCAAATGTTTGTTCAGTATTCATTTCAAGACCAAGTTTCCAATCTGATTGAATATCTAAGCTAAAAGATTCAGGAGAATTACCATTATTGATTAGCCTTATTTCGATTAATCTCAATGAATTATCAGATGGTGCAACAAGGTTGGTAACCTCTGGTTCCATAACTAAATCAGAATAAATCGGAACTACTATGTTAACCTGCCATTCTGCAAGATATTGCGCAGGAGACATACCAGATGCAAGTAATGTAACGGGGTAGGTTCCGGGTGACACTTGAGGAGGAACTGTGATAACGGCATCAATAACTACATCATCAGTCAATTGTAATTCAAGATTAGAGACTTCTGAACCATTATAAATCCATTTAATCTCAGCATTATCAATCCAATCAATATTCGGGAAAGATGCACCAAAATTCCATGTAGCAATTTGATTACCAGTATTTTTCAAAGTCATGGGTATAACACCTGATGCACCAGGTTCTAGTGTAGCAGCAGGATTTTGTAATGTCGCTTGCCTTAGTTTACAAGAATAAGCAGGCATAACCGAAACTGGAAGACGAAGATAGTCTTTACTTAAATTCGTAACACCATCATTCACCCAAACATCCCAAAATAGGTCTTGAACACCTGAACCATCAGGTACCGTTAGATTGAACCAAGTATCCATATATCCAAGAGCAGGGATTACCTTACTAACCACGTAATTATCGTGGTCAACAGGATTGTTAGAATCGATTCTCAAAGGAAAATCATACATCCAAGATTTATTAGTTACTTCAGTGTAGAGTCTTAAAGTAATATCAATATATCCATTATTCCTTATTTTACAATATAGTGATGGAGGATTAGGATCTGACGGAACTACAAGATATGAATTAGGAAGAGGGTCATCACAATCAAAATCTAAAGTATATTCCGGAACTTTTTCGATTGCAAACAATATGAATGAATCTAACTGTATGCCCGAACTAGAATATGAACTATTGGAATCAAATCTGAATGCAACTGTATATTCACCTGATGAGTGCACATCAGTCATATTCCATACTAGTTGACTCCAATCTCCATCGGTCGAAAGTTGTTGAGATGAATAATTGAAAAATTCACTCGTGACGCCAGAATTTGCTTCTAATCTAATTTGATCACCAGCACCCATCTCACCCCAAGCATTTGTAACTAATTGAATAGTTAAGAAATCAAAACCTTTCAATCGAATTTTACAGAAATTATTACCGTAATTAGCGCTAACTGCAGAATCAAGAGTACCTAGACCTAATCCATGACCTGGCTCATTACAATTATCAAAGGGAGTGAACCAGCCCCACCACAAATTATCATGCCTATTACTAGCGTAAGTGGCACCTGGACGAGATACACGCCAATGATTCTCACCATCTACACTCGAAGAATTTTCCATTCTCCAATGGCCGTAACTATCTGGATCACTAGATAATTGGCCAGATGAATCATAACCGGCACCAACCCAAGTTGGGACATTAGCTTGTAATTGATTGGTACAATCGATGACATTGTCCCCATCTACATCACCACAAAAACCATTCTCCATAGGGTCATTCCACATTGCTACAGGAACATAACGATTTAATTCATTATTAGATTCAGTATCGTCTGCAAGCCCACCATCAATTATACCTCTAAGTAAAATCCCGCCGACTAGATATCCATTCTCATCTAAGGCACTGTGTGCTGAACTTGGAGTCCAAACAAAACTAGCTTTCAAAGATTGGAAACCAGATAGAAGCATACTAACATTATATTCTGCAATAATAAATCCAATAGGGTGCCAAATTTGCAAATATCCTTCAGCTGAAGCCGGTTGACCTGATGAACCCGCTTGAGTGAAAGTCACATTGATTTGAATGGTCTCATCTCGCATAACATACTCCATTATTGAGCCATCTGGCTGAGTCCATTGATTGGCATCTCTAGTCTGGTTACCTATTTCAATTGAGGTCACTTCAAAATCTATCAGAGATTTAGTGCCCACGTCACTTTCAATATCCCTTTCATCTAACTCTGAATTCAGAGCTAGAGGAGATAAACTCATCATAACCAAAATTGATAATACAAAGAAAGGTGATAGCATACGCATGATTAACAAAACTATTCGGCATCTAATCTGTCTAAGAATGTTGGGGGGAGAAGTTCGTATGATGATAGTTATCTACAAAATAAATGGAATTAGTGATAACATCATAAAATCAACACATGCTTATCATTATCCAATGAAGAACTTATGCCCTAATTGGAACTCGTGCGTTATATGGAAGGTAGGGCCAATCTATCACATAGACTTGGTTTAGCACTCATATTGTTTGTGCAAATTACTATTATACCAATTATCGGTTTTTCATTGACTTACTTGATAGATATAGATAGAGAAAATTTCAGTATAGCAATAAGAACAGAACTATTCCATTGGATTTTAATATCTGGACTAACATACGGAATAATTTGTTTAGCTCTTGCCTTAATAATAGGTGGATATCGCCCTACGATGATAGTTGAACGAGGCGGATGGTTACCAACTTTAGGCTTGAGTCAGAGAAAATATGACCCGGAACTTATCGATAGAGCGAAAATGGCAGCCTATTCAAGCCCATACGGAAAAATGAGTAGGCTAGTAGCGAATAGAATAAAAAAAGACCAATCGGAGTTATTTGCAGTCCATGGGGGGCTTCAATTACTTGCAGTACCATCACAAGTACTCTTAATTTCAATACCTCTAATAATCATGGAAGGAATCCCTGAAGATTTTATTCGAAAAGATAGTGCATTAAAATTAGGGATGATAGGTTACATCATTGGTTTATGGGTCTCATTTAGAGTGCAACCTATTATCTCTTCACAACTAGTAGGATTTGCAGCAATGTTCAGAAAAGTTCTATGGAGAATAACAAAAATATCTTGGATTTTACCTGTGATAATACTATGGGGATGTGCTAGGTTAATTCTTCAATTCTCACTGTCGACACTAGGGATAGATATTACGCAGTGGCATGATGTTCAACTCGAAGGAGTTATCTTAAATTTAGTAGCTCCAGAAGCTCAAATACCTGAGACTGCAATTCTAGATTTCTTAGTAGCCATCTCTGTCCTACCTATGGCTGCATTCACAACAATAAGTGTCCTTGGTGGATCTAATGGCCTTTCCCCATGGATGAGGAATAAAGAAGATGAGTTGGAAAATTTAACGCAACAAAGTCTTCCAGAACCTACTTTAGAAAGCACAAGTAATTCCGAAGATAATGGAAATGAGCTTCAAATCAATGAAGAATCAGATACAAATATAGAAGGCATGAATGAAGAACGTATGATCGATGTTCCATTCGACTTATTCGATTGAGTCAGAAATTGGTATTAATGATTCAATAACTCTGTTTAATAATATCCAACCGCTAGATAAGCATAGTGCAAACGGTGCAGCACTTGGTCCTAACCTGAAAAGAATTATGCAAGAAAAAATGAAAACAAAAATCGTTGGAATAAATAAATCTTTCAAAGTATACCATGAAATTAAAAGAATTAAGAAACCGGTGGCCCAAATACCTAGGAGGAATATATCAGAGCTATCACCACCTCCATTTGAAACAGGTAAAAATAAAGTTTGCCGCATAATAATCAATCTCTAAACTAACTTGGAAAGTACTTCTTCTACTCTGTCCATGCCCTTAGAGATATCTTCTTGCCCAATAGTATATGCAAATCTAAGATGCCCCTCACCAGCCGCTCCAAATGCAGTACCTGGTGAACATAGCACACCCCCTTCAAGCATCTTCATTGCTAATTCTTTACTATTATAACCAGGGATGTCAAATTTAGGGAACACATAAAATGCACCAGTGGGAACATTGCAAGAAACTCTTGGCATAGCATTCAATCTCTCACAGATTAAATCTCTTCGGTTCTTGAATTCTGCGCACATCATAGCAGGATAATCACTGGCTTTTTCTAAAGCCTCTAGGACTGCATATTGCATTGCATCATTACTACAAGCAGTAACATAATATTGCATTTTTGTTAATTGAATCATAGCTTCAGGGTCTGGAGAAAGCATATATCCAATTCTCCAACCAGTCATAGCGAATGTTTTGGAAAAAGAATTAATCATTATTACTTTATCATATCCTGCGCCCAAGAATGAAACATGCTCAGTATCATAAACAATCTTGTCATATACCTCATCAGTGATAAGCCAGAGGTCATTTTCTTTAGCGAAATTTACCAACTCATCTCTTTGAGATTCGGTGACATTACCACCTGTAGGATTACTTGGGAAATTGTATAAAATTGCAATAGTATTTTCATTGACTCGTGATTTTAGATCATCTAATTGGGGAACAAAACCATTCTCGAAATGGCAAGGATACATATTAGGTTCACCTGCACATAAAACAACATCTGTAGGGTATAGAGGGAAGTAGGGTTCGGGAAGTAGAACGTTATCTCCAGGATTCACTAGTGCGAGGAATATGTCCAGTAAAGCATTAGTCCCACTCATCGTTATACAAACATTCGATTGATCAAGATTAGAATCTCTATGATGCCATGATTCAGCTACTTTTTGCCTCAACTCAGGCAGACCTGCGGTAGTAGTATATTTGTTCCTGCCTTCCTCCATCGCTCTAGAAAATGCCTTGATTGCAATAGGAGGTGGTTGGAAATCAGGCTCACCTAATCCAAATTGAATTGTATCATCTCCAGCAAGGTCAAACATACGTCTAACACCTGTCGGTTGAATACTATTTGCTCTGTCTGAGAAGCGCACCACGGCCTCCGGACACCCACACAGTGATATGAAAGGAATGTATCGTGAACTACAATTAATCAATTATTTCTGCATCAATTACATCATCAGTATTCGAATATCTAAATTTACCAATAAGAGATGAAATTTGGCTATCATCACGATACCTTAGAAGTAAAAGTGCAGACAACCATATCACACCTACAACAGCAACTAAAATATATACAAAAGAAGGCATAGAATATGAAGATGAAATACTACTTTCTCCTTCAACTTGAACTACCACTGGAAGGGATTGACCTGTTGATGAAAAAGCAGCTACTTCTAGCGTATGACTGCCTTTAGACAGTTTTTCTGAATCAATGTTCACGTACCAATCAAAAGGCGTTAATGAACCCACAGGAATTTCTAACTCTGAAGAATTGAATGTCACATCATACCACGTCCCACCATCAATTCTAAATTTAACAGAGTCGACAGAACCAGATTGACTCCAAGAATGCCCCTTTAGTTGAATAGAATCATTTCCACTTTGGCTCAATAAATGATTCTGAATAGAAGGATCAATTAATTCAGTGATACCATTATCTTTGAGATACATAGCAAGTTTTGTTGCTGAATAGGCATCGATCATCCCATATCCAAAATCGCGATTCCAGTAAGGGTCTACATCTGGGAAACTAGGTTCACCACGTCTTTCGGCTGTTTGTTTTAGAATTTCCTTCAATTGCAATGGCGTTAAATTTTCATTTGATTCCCAAACAAGAGCTATCACTCCTGATACAGAAGGTGTGGCATAGGAAGTTCCAGAACCTCTACCAGTATACGTATTACTTGATGCATCATCGATTAAATTTGAACAACTGCCACTAGTCACACACCCTTCTGCCTGAATGATATTAGATCCTGGTGCACTTATTTCAGGCTTCAATTCATTGAGAGGATTGCCATCGCCGTTATCTTTTCTAGGTCCGCGAGAAGAATATCCAGCAATAGTATCGTCGTCTCGAGTCACTGTATTTAGATCATCAGTCGCCCCAACGGTCACCGATAAATCTGATGAACCCATTCCTGAAAGTCCATCATTATCTGGACCATCATTACCTGCTGCTACTGAAACAATAATACCTGCATTCATTGCTTCATCTAATATCCTACTATGCATATCTGAACCATCAGAACCGCCGGTTTCATGACTTGTGATTCCCCATGATAAAGAAATAATATCAATACCATAATACTCCTCTGATACACCAGGCCAAGCATCATCATGATGGTCAATGACCCATTGCAAACCATTCATAGCTGACTCATAAAATTCTTGTTCAAGAAGATAATTTTCAAATGGACCCGCCCCGACATCTGTTCCAATCCTTATATCAATTAAAGTTGCATTCGGAGCAGCACCGTAGTACTCAGATTGGGAACCATCAGCTTCTACTCCAGTTGCACTAGCCATCCCCATGCATGCAGTACCGTGTTGATTACCATCATCAGGATCAAAAGAGCCATCCTCTTCCCTTAACGGGTTAGAAAGAAGACAAGTTGGGTCAGTATGGACATAACAAACAGCATCATAGCCTGCAATAAATTTCTCACTAAGCCCTGGATGTTCATTATCTACACCAGTATCTACAAGAGCGATATTCATCCCTCTTCCACTGACACCAAGGTCCCAAGCACCCACCGGATAATCTGAAGAATTACGAGCTTTCACAGCAGGAGTTTGAATATCGCCATAAAATACTACTGAACCATATCGCTCTACCATCACTACACCATCTAGTTTGGAAATTCCCTCTATCAAGTTACTTTGAATACCCCCTAATAGAAGTGCATCAACAACAGGGAGTTCTAAATTTACATTAATACCTAACAGAGAAAGTGCAGCAATATCGGAATCAATAACAGTTCTTGAATAAGATACACCTACATTAACAACTCCAACTTCTGACTGAAGGGAATCATGTATACCATTTCTATCAGAATCCATCATAGTCGTTTGCCACCAGGGAACAAATATACCCCAAGAGATAGATTCTTGAAGCGGAGGCTCAGTGGATTGATTAAGAGAAAATGTTTGCAAATCATTAGAAAAAGGGTCTTCCGAACCTCCATCAGCGAGACTACCAGCTAATGGTGCAGTGAGTAAAAATACAGCGAAAATTGTGACTACTCGGCGATTCATCATACATGGGCAAGTGTATTTTATGCTTCAACCCTACCCCTAAAAGTTCCCTAAAAATTAAAACAAATAGAGTAGAAATTAGATAATATGGTGGGGGCACTGGGATTTGAACCCAGATCAGCGGGTATCTTCCGCTTAGCGTGCACTTGGTAATTGCACGCTTTCGAGTTGCGACGGGTCAGTGCTCCAATTGGTCATCAATACTATCAGATCACTTATTCGTCGTCATTCCCGTGCAATTGGAGCCCGCTGTACTACCAAGTTATACTATACCCCCAAAGGGTAATCATGTCGAGAGACACTACTCTTATGATGCTCTCGGTGCGAAGAATTCTAAAACCTCATCATAATTGGTCCTACAATTATACTGATTGATACCCAAATTCCAAGTATTATGCAAGCTAAACCCCAAGCACGTGGCCTGAGACCTACACTAAGTGAACCCATTATTCGAGATATATCACCAGGAATTGAGATGACAGCCCTAGAGATTACCACAACTATCCCTGCCATTAAAGCATATCCAATAAAGAAAATTATACAAATTATTAGTAACATAGCATCAATTATATTCCCATCTCTTAATATTCCGAAGATTCCTGATCTTGCAACCGATCCAATTGCTTGAGGTATTGCACTGGGTACCCTAAGCCAGAATAACCAAGCAACCCATAATCCTAGATGAACATCATCGATGAAATTTGTTTCTTTCCGCCAATTACGGTAATCCTCAGGCAATCTAGAATAAATATACTTACCAATAATCTCGATTTCTTTGACACCACCTCTAAGAAGCATGGAAAATCCATGATAAACTAATAATAAACTTAATAATAATTCAATATATATCCAGTAAGAGCCTAATCCGAATGATGCCATTAATGAAACTGGAAGTGCCCATATAGAAAATCCAACACTCGCAGCATATACAGTCAGAGCAACCCCTGCACCGGGTATAAGTGGGGAATCGGGAAGTTTGTACTTATTCCCTCTAGGCATTGCTAAAATTAATATCGGCAAAAAGGTAGTAGTGAGAATTAATCCAAAAATATCTAATGGATTTTCCCCTGAACCCAGATAAGATGAATCTACTGCATCTTCAATTGATTGTGGAGACATCGTGCCTGCCTTCCAAGATGATATAAAACCAGCTGAATCAATCACAAAGACTGCATCTGAGGCCCTGCTTGGAAACGATTTACCAGTAGTTGAATCTTTATTATCCAAGAGAACTGGCCAACTTCCATTGATTTTGTCAACTAATTCTTCGAGATCTAAACTATTGACGCCTTCACCAGTAGCTATCTGAATAAATGCAACATTATCTCCCATTACTTTCTTAGCTATTTCAAAGTCTACCCTTTGAACCTCAGCATTAGGAGAACTAGGTGTAAATAAGCCAACAACTATAGCATCATAATTTGACATTAATTCACTAAACTCGACTACACCTGAGTCTACACCATGTTCATACAAAGAAAATGACGGTGCTGCACCTTCCATTCTCGGTTCATCATTAGCTATGTCTGGTAAACTTAATGCTGGTCCTAAAGTTGTTAATGCTAGCAGTAAAATCACTCCATATGCTGGAAGAGGTAACATCGCATCTTTCATAGAGACACCTATCCACGAAATGATTCCTAATGGAATCAATATGGCAGCCCATGAACCATTCATTAAAGCAGGTTCAGATTCAAACACCTCAAACCGTAAAACACCAACTAAATTACAACTATCACCAGGGTCTTGGTCTGATAACTTGTAACAACTATCAACCATATATTTCCCTGGAAACAATTGATTAGGAGATGTCCAAGTAAGCACTGTTCGATTTAATTCATCTATCCTATAACCATGAGGAGTTTCAAAATGATCAATTCTTGTGTCTTCATCGGAATCGCCATGTATGAGATCTTCCCACTCCACAGGACCAATCACCTCTAAGACTTGAGATAGATAGAGATCATTACCCCAAGGTGAGTTTGGAGTAAATTCAACTCTAATTATACCATTAGAATCGACTGTTTCATCTAATTCTGGATGAATTAATTCACCTTTGAATTCTATTCCAGTAGTTGCATCATAAGTATCCCACCAAAGTACTCCTGTTTGCGCACAATCATGTAAAACATCAATTTTTAAACCTATAAGGTCGCCTTTCATAAGACTGACATTGACATTATTAGCATCAACTGTAAATTCATGAGCAAGAGTAAATGACTCTTCCATAACTACAGAATTAGTCTGAGCATCTGATAATAATTGAGTAGTACCTAATGACAATGAAACTGAAAATTTTGTTTCAGAACCAAGGGGGGAACCAGGTAATACATTCGTGAATCTGCAACCATCATTTGCAACATCTAAAGATGCAAATAGATGAATTGTAATATTTCCATTGAAATCCACATCTTCCTCTAATGGAGCCGATTGAATATCGATTAAATTAACGGAACCTGTAGTTTTTTGGAAATCAACGGAACCTATAGGTTGACCTGTTAAAGAACTCCAATTGTTATCTAAATATGGAGACCCAGTATCTCCCTTCAAAAAAAGACGATGGCTATCTGGTTTTTCCCACTCAATGCCGGGACCGTCAGGAGCTATTATTTGAGCGGAAGAGATATTTGAAACAGATAATAAAATAAGCAAAAATAAGAATAATGAAACAATCGACTTGCTAGAGTTTCTGCCATCCATGTTTACGCCACTACCTATTATTACTCAAAACCAGCGCCCTAATGTTCAAAAATATAGATTATAAAAAAATATAGCCATTAATGCGCCGGAAGAGGTTGCAAGGAAATTGACGCTGTGTTTACCAAGGTACCCTCTATTCTCTAACAGGGCCCCAAGTAGCGAATCTACTTGACAACCCAACCAACCAATAATAGTTAACAAAAACAATAATACAATATCCGAGATAGTGGAATCATCAGGGGATAATATCACACCAATTACTGCGATAATTAAAGCCCCTAAGAAAGCTGCGACAGTACCGGTAGGCGACATTCCCCCATTCGTACCAGCAGGTACTGATTGGAGAGTGGTTATACTTCTAGTTCGTAAATCAAGAGAGCCAATCTCTGAGGCCAAAGTATCAGATAAAGCAACCGATATGCTACCTATAGCGGCTAAATATATCCATCCCTCGCCTGGTGATATATAATTATAAATTGCAACTAATGATACTGCACCACCATTTGCTAATACGTTACGCCATCCTCTAAGTCCATCATTGGCTTCTTCAAGAGAAAGTGCTTTCTTCTCTTCAATTCTCCATTTAGTCGCTAAAGAACCTGTTATAAGAAATATAAATAATGCGACCAACCAAGTCCAATGACCTAACAATGACACAGTTAATCCGGTAAAAGTAGCAGCAATAATACCACTGAAATCAAGAAGATCTTTGATTCGAGAAAATATCAATAATGTGAGTACAAGAGCGACCGAAATTAATTGTTCATCGCCTGGATTCAATGCTGACACCTAAACATCCTGCGAATACAGTTGGTCATGAAGGGTTCGGAGAGATAGAGTCTATTCATCTCATAATGTGAGCCTTATTCAGATAGAGAATTAATTCCTCTCATCAATAAAGAAGATACCAATAAAACCATAATGACTAAAATTAGAATCCACAACAAAGACGTGATAATTACTTGACCTTCGGATAGACCGAATTCATAACCAAAATATGAGATAATTAATCCTGAACCGTTCCAAAATGAATGCCCTGAAATAGCGATTAATAACCCCCAGAATAATGACTTAGGGGGTATGATTTTCATCTTTGATTCGGAAATAAATGTTGATTCCCCAGGGTTTTTTAAAATTAAATTACCACGACCATCCAATGAATCAGGCATATCCAACCATATTCGTATTGGAGACGAAATAAGAGAAGTTGAAATAACATCTATTTTATCTTTAGAAATTGACCAATTAGGAACTCCAATTGGATTTTCAACATCCTTAACCGCTTGGAGCATAGTGTATTCTGGACCATCATAACCTGATTTATCACCATCCATATCCACATCGATACCAATGCTTTCAATGATATCCATAGATTTAGAAGTAAGCCGATGGATTAGAAAAATAACTTTTGCTTTATTCTGAGGCTCACTCAACCACCAACCTAGTGCAGCTCCGCTGAAAGAAGTCCATACTGCATGTCCAGGTATTGAACCAATACCTCGGATTAACGACGTTATGAAAAGACCTGTGAATCCGCCACCAGCATAAGATAGTAAAAGATATTGAAAGTTTTCAGCAATTGCAAATCCCAAACCAACCGTAAACCCTATCTGAAAACCACTTTTTGGTCCCTTGATCGATGAAACGAAACAAATAATCGCAAAGAACTTGAATATTTCTTCACCTATAGGAGCACTAATGGTATAGGTGATAAAATCCAGTGGCCAAGAAGATGGCACTAGAATAGGAGTTAACCAACTATTAACCATGATTGCAGGTATTCCCGCAGCCATACCTGCAATCAACCAAATCTCTGCATCTCTCAAACGAGTAGGGAGCCCAATCCAAGAACTAGATGATGCCCACCAAGCATAAACTGGTATTGAGAATAAAATAAGTGTCATAGGCAATGCCATGACTAAAGAAAAAACTCTACCATAATCACCACCTAATATCTCGATTATAGCAATAGCAAATGCAATACATAAAGATAAAATAAATACTAACCAAATTCGTAAAGATGGGGGAGTATCTATGACTGAATCATCTCTTACTAGAAATCTGAACATTTTACTAGACATCGTAGTCTGAATAGAACCTCCCTCAGGTATAGGATGAACATTCATACCACCATCATAAGGAACTACTAAACGTACTTCTAACAATTTAGGGCGATGAAAATAAAGAAGAAACATTAAGCAAGGTAAAGTCACAAAACTGCAGCCAATAACATACAATGGTTCGCCTTCTAATATGCCAATTAACTGAGCTGAAAATGCCTGAACTAGAAAAACCATAACTAGTGAATTTACAAGTAACGAAAAGTACCTTCTAAATGGTTTACTCGCTCTGGAAAGTTGAAAATCACTAGGGGCTGAGGATAAAGATACTGGGTCAATAATTTTTAATTTACGACCGTGTTGATCAGTAATGATTCGATCCAATAAATTCACCAAAATGCCGCTCAGATCGCCCATCACTCGAGATACCCAAGGCATTCGGTGCGGTTCTTCATCACTGCGACGACTATTGGGAGGATACTAAGACATATTGGATTTACGATGAAAAACTAAACAATAGCACCACATGAGCCACAATATATTTCTTTACGAGTACTATCTTTCTGCATACTCCATTCCCCACAAGCAGGACATGGGGGCAGACCCCGCTCACTAGGTTGAACTACAGGTCCACGGCGAGGTCGCTTTTTTTCGGGCCGGAACCAACCTTTTTTTGGTTTCTTGACTTTTGGCAACTTACCACCCTTGATTGCCAGACGGGCTATCATTGAAGATTGTTATGATACCGAGTAAATAATTTACTTTACCTTTATCTCAAACCATGCAAGTCACTGTAGTGGGAGCGGGGGTCTCAGGATTAAGCACAGGGATACGGCTGTTAGAAAATGGTTTTGATGTCAAAATAATGGCTGAAGAAATAAGTCCTAATACCGTTTCAGATACTGCTGCTGCTTGGTGGTACCCATTCCTTGCAGAACCAATTGAAAAAACTAATCGATGGGCATCAGAAACATTCAATGAATTATTATATTTAAAAAATCAAACCAAAATTGAATTCATTACTATGAGGCTGGGTAGAGAATATTTGATGAAAAAATGTGACCCACCGGGTTGGAGTCTGGAACTCCCTCATTTCAGAATTCTCCAACCAGATGAAATTGTTCAAGATTACTCTTTTGGATGGGAAATGGAAGCTCCGGTTATCGAGATGAATTTGTATATGCCATGGTTATTATCGCAATTTGAAGAGCTAGGTGGTACCTTGGAATTAAGAAAATTCAAATCACTTGAAGATGTACCAGGTGATTTAATAGTAAATTGTTGTGGAATTGGGGCTACTAAATTATGTAATGATGATACAGTTATCCCAGTAAGAGGGCAGGTGATATATATCGAACAAGATCCAGGATTTGGGCGTTTTGATCAACAACCAGACACACTAACCTACACAATACCTCGTAGAGATGTAACAGTTCTTGGAGGCACGGCTCAAAAAGGAGATTGGGATGAAAATATTCGAAATGAGGATACAGAATATATTCTTAAAAAATGTGAGGCACTATGGCCCGAACTAGATAGAAGTAAAATTGTTGGCACCTCTGTTGGACTAAGACCTTCTCGTTATGAAATAAGACTAGAAAAAGAATTAATCAGTGACAAAACCATCATACATAATTATGGCCATGGAGGAGCAGGAGTCACCCTGTCATGGGGATGTGCTGATGAAGTGGTTAAATTGCTAAAGAATCAATAAGTGGATTTAGTTGTTTTAACAATTACTGATGCGATTTTGTAAGGATCAGCATTGGAAGCTGGCCTTCTATCCTCTAGTCTACCTTTCCAACCATCTTCCACTGTACCAATAGGTATTCGAATTGAGGCTCCTCTATCGGACACAGCATATGAAAATGAGTGAATTGATTGAGTTTCATGGAGTCCAGTTAGGCGCAATTCATTATGTGCCCCATAGACATCCATATGCCTTTTGATATTCTTTCCAAACGCCTCACATACATTAGTGAAAACTTTCTTATCACCACTTTCACGTAATTGAGTATCAGAAAAGTTAGCATGCATACCTGAACCATTCCAATCACCGGGGATAGGTTTAGGATGATATTCAATATAATATCCATAACTTTCAGTCAATCTATCTAGTAAGTACCTAGCAATCCATAACTCATCACCTGCTTTCTTAGCACCTTTAGCAAATAACTGAAATTCCCATTGACCGCATGCCACTTCCTGATTGATACCTTCGAAATTAATACCTGCACCAATACATAAATCAGCATGTTCCTCGACAAATGATCTACCGTGTGTATTTTTCCCACCTACTGAACAATAATAGAGTCCTTGAGGCCCAGGGTAGCCACCTAATGGAAACCCTAAAGGTAATTGTGTGTCGACATCCATGAGGAAATATTCTTGTTCAAAACCAAACCAAAAATCATCATCATCATCATCAATTGTTGCTCTGCCATTTGACTCATGAGGAGTTGAATCTGGATTCATTACCTCATTCATAACTAAATATCCGTTTTCCCTAACAGGATCTGGAAAAATCGCGACCGGCTTCAAAAGGCAGTCAGATGAATCGCCCTCTGCTTGTTTGGTAGAACTACCGTCGAAACACCAAATAGGGCAATCTTCTAATTTACCGCTGAAGTCATTTCTCACCATAGTTTTACTTCTCATATTCTGTGTAGGGTAATATCCATCTAACCAAATATACTCCAATTTTGCTTTATCCGCCATAAGCAACCGTCCAATAATGAGGTTTATTATATGTTCGATTGAACACATATGAGACGCTTTAATAATTTATAATACAATAATTGAATCATTTGTTGTACATCCGATTAAATAAATGAGTAAATGGTGAACAAATGATTAAAAAAAAGATTGGAATGTGAAGATAAAAGAACAAATGAAAAAAGAGATTATTGAAACTGCTTAACTAATTCATATCTAAGCCAGTCAAGTCGACATCAAACCATTCATCATAATACTTCTTTTGGAGAATTATTGCATATCCCAGTATTATTCCAAACAATAACCAAGAAGGCATAGTTCTACCTAAACGAATTGGAATCTCAGTAAGCACTAGACCATCGAAGAGTATACACAAGATGAGATAAAATAGACGACCTAATGTCAGTTTCAAGCCTTCAGATTGTTGACCAACTATTGATTGGATTCTCTTGTGGCGTTGGTCATCAGACGCCCTTTTCAACCGCCAGAAGGAAGCTTCCCTCTGAGATTTCTTATCTATGAAATCAAGAGATGGAGGTTTTTCTTCGGACTCATCCATGACTCTGGGAGGGGGCTTAAGGTCATAGAACTAATCAGAATAAGTAGTATCTTATTGTTCATCGATCATAGGTAATTTTTGCCCTGGCACCAATGGGAAATGACATGCCACTTTATGTCCCGTGTCTATCTCAATTAACTCGGGTTCGTCAATATCACAAATACCCGATTTTGCTATTGGACACCTTGTATGAAAACGACATCCTGAAGGTGGATCAGCAGGACTAGGAACGTCTCCACTCAACACTATTCGTTCAGACCTATCCTGACCTACAGTTGGCTCAGGAATAGCGGAAAGTAGAGCATGGGTATACGGGTGGGCTGGTCGCTCAAATAAGTCATCGGTTTTAGCTAACTCGGCTATTTTACCGAGGTACATAACAGCAACTCTATCAGATATATGATGTACCACATTTAGAGAATGAGTTATGAAAACGAATGTTAAGCCTCTTTGTTTCTGAATCTCGTCTAATAAGTTTAGAACTTGCGCCTGAACTGAAACATCTAATGCGCTTGTTGGCTCATCTAGAAGTATGAAATCTGGTTCTAGAGCTAATGCTCTAGCTAAAGCAACTCTTTGTTTTTGCCCACCTGAGAATTCATGAGGGAATCTAGTCATATGGTTTCTTTTCAGACCAACAGATTCTAACAGATCACCTACTTTCTTAGTCATTCCAGCCCCATCAGAATGACCATTTACAATCAAAGGTTCAGAAACGATTGATCTCACTGTCATACGAGGATTCATTGAACCACCAGGGTCTTGAAATACAATCTGCATTTTTTTCCTAATATCTCTATTTCTCATTCGCTTTAATTCGACGCCTTCGTATATTATTGAGCCGGAAGTTATCGGTATTAAATTAAGAATAAGTCGTCCTAGAGTAGTCTTCCCACAACCAGATTCACCAACTACACCCAGTGTTTCACCTTTATTTACAACAAGATTGACTCCATCGACTGCATGAACAAAAATTTTCACGGGAGATAGTAGACCCGATTTTATGGGGAACCATTTTTTAACATTATTTAGTTCGATTAAGATTTTTTTATCGGACAACAACTTCACCTCCTACTCCTTCAAATTCCTTTGAAAATTCATCAAAAGATGATTCAACATCTTTAGAATTAATAGTCCGTTCAGTATAGTGGCAGGCGGCAAAGTGTCCTTCGTTAACTTCAATCATGTCAGGCCTAATTGAACGACAAAGGTCATCTGCAAAAGGGCATCGAGGATGGAAGCGACAGCCTTCAAAATGAGTATTTGGGTCTGGAACCTGCCCCGGAATTATTGGAAGACTAGTGCGTTCGCCACGTTTATCCGAGTGAACTATTTTAGGTATACTATGTAGAAGGCCAATGGTATAAGGCATCCTTGGATTCGTAAGGATGTCTTCAATAGTTCCAGTTTCTACAACTGACCCAGCATACATCACCGATACTGAGTCACAGAGTTCAGCAATAACTCCAAGATCGTGAGTTATCAGCATTATCGAAGTACCCTTTCTATCTCTAAGGTCACGCATCAAGTGAAGAATTTGGGCTTGTATTGTTACATCAAGAGCTGTAGTTGGTTCATCTGCAATTAGTAATTTTGGCTCGCAAGACATCATCATAGCAATCATAACTCTTTGACGCATACCACCTGATAATTCATGAGGATACATTGTTATGACTGCACTAGGATTAGGTATCTGAACATCCTCAATGATTTTTATTACTTGATTTCTATGAGCAGGATCTAATTGTAAGAAATCAATCAATATTATACTAGGTATTGATACTATCATTATCAAAGCTAATACCGTTCCAACAACTTGATTTGGGGTCCACAGAAGAATTGCATAGGTCAATGCTAAAGTGAATGTAAAGGGGACCGACCTAATTGCAGAATTATCTGGAATAATACTGTGTAAAACAGCTGCGAGGAAAGAGTAAATATCAGTCACAGCATCAGGTTCTTGTCCCCATAAGTTCAGTTTAATTAAGGAAATTAGCGTAATAAAAGTCATTATACCACCTATAATAATGGTGGATCTTAGAAGCGTCTGATCATACCATAAAATAAACATTATTATGATAAATACATATGGTATAGATATCAGAGTTTTTCTGGAATCATCTCCCCGAGTCATCGAAGATTGGATTGAGGATTTGAGTGCACCTAAAGGAATCAATAAAAAGCAATATGAGATTAATTCATCGGTATAATTAGTACAAGACATTGATATTTCTGCAGATGCGTAGAATATCACGATAAATCTCGTCCCCCATGAAGAAATTGAGTTTGGCCCCATACATGATACTAGCAGATAAGTTAAGATAAGAATAGAGAAAAATATTGCTGAAAAACGGTCAGATAAAATCCAATTATACAAGAATCTAAATGGAGCCTTGAATGATGAAATGATTCTATTATATTGAGATAAACTGGGTTCAACTAAACGTTTATGTGTTTTCATGACCTCAAAAATCTGCTTCTCAACAGTATATAGAGGATTTAGAGCAGTCATTGGCTCTTGGAAAATCATACTTATTTCATTGCCTCTGATGAATCTCATAAATTTCTCATGTTCTCTGAAATCTGAATGAATGAAATATTTCATGATAATCGAAATAATAATCAATCCAAAACCTGACATTATGATTTGAAAGCCGAATAATGGATCTTTCATAAAAGGCATTAGATATAGAAAACCCATTGGGAATGAAATTAAGACCGCGACATATGGTAATATAATACTTAGAAGTACGAGATAAGGGTCCTTTTCTTTTTCATGGAAAATCATTTCTTTACCGTCATACTTGATACTTCCCTCATCTACAATACAAGTAGCTAAACCAATACTGGTTAATGAGGTGACAGATTTACCACATCCTGATTCACCAACTACACCCATTATTTGGCCTTTTTTAACTTCAAGATTTACATCATGTAAAGCTTCAACTGGACCTTCGAGTGTATCAAAATGGACTTTGAGATTTTGAATCTTTAATAACGAATCATCAGACATAAAATCACCTCTTATTTTTCGGATCGACTATATCCCTTAATCCGTCTCCGAGTAAGTTGAAACCGAGTGTTGTGAACAGTATTGCCAAACCAGGGAATGTTACTAACCACCAGGAGTTTGGAAAGAATCTACGGCCATCAGAAACAAGAATACCCCATTCAGCAGTACCGGGTTCAGCACCAAGCCCTATGAAAGATAACCCCGATGCCGACAATATAGTTCCACCAACATCAAGAGTGAAGGCTACCAACAATGGAGCCCAAGCACTGGGTAATATATGCCTAAACATTATTCTTCCATCTGGAGCTCCAACAGATTTAGCAGCTTCAACAAAAGTCATTTCTCTGATATACAATACTTGACCACGAATTAGCCGTGCATAACCCGGCCAACCTGTCAATATTAGTGCAGCCTGAATTTTCCATAGCCTATCAAAATCCTTGATAACAACAAAATTAGATTCATTAGATTTTGTCACAAATATCAACAAAACGACTGATATAAATATCAGAATTGTCCTTAATGCTAAGAAACGATAGGGATTGCCGAAATCAAATAATCCAGATACTCTTTCTGAAATCAATTTTCTTGGCACGCCTTGGTTTAAGTTTTGGTCGAGAATCATTACCATTAGACATAAGATGAAAATAGCAACTAACATCAATGATTTCTCTAATTCCATTCCAGAATTATTCGGCCAAAAATTAGACCAAAATGTCAGAGCGAACATGGCTAAAATAATCGAAAAGAACCCCCTGTAGCGTAGTAAAAATAATGAGGTCTTGAGTATGGAAATACCGAGAGGATTTCCCCCCTCACCTAGATTAGAAATTTCCTTCAATTTACCTTTAATTTTGAAAATAGTATTTTGATCCGTACCTTCCCCCGTAATTAATTCCGAAATTACGTTCCGTGTCGAAAGAAATACAAAAAATAGCAACAAAACAACTACTGAGAACATTGGCATAGTCAAACTAGTGGTATTCTGTAAGGCTGCAACAAATGCCATGGCTAAAATTAAACCAGGAACTGCAAAAAATACATCAGTTATCCTCATAATTACTTCATCAATTATTCCGCCATAGTAGCCACTTATACTACCGATCATAGTCCCTAAAGCCACTGTTAAGAACGCGACTGTAATACCAATTTTCAAAGAAATCCTAGATCCATAAAGAATTTTACTAAACAAATCTTGTCCTGTATTAGTTGTACCCATAATGCAGACATCATGTCCATCAGGTAACCACCAATGGTGCATCTCATCATTCTGGAATTCAAAAGTCACCCATATTTTTGAACTACTGGCATTTAATGCATCATCAGTTACAAAAAATGTTGTTTCATTATGCATAACTATCAAAGAATTATTCAATTCATAACCTAGGTCATCTTCCATAGACTCTATTTCTATGATAATTAGAGGTCTTGGATTCAATGAACCGTTTTCATCAAATACAGGATCAGATACTGCAGTGACATAGCGAGAATAACCCTTGGTTTTTATACCAAACATATCTATTCCTTGCTCATGCCAGTCACAAGCCTCAGAAAATGGCGCTTCTCTCCGTGGCTCATTATCAATCCACCAAAGATCTTCAGTATCTTGTAAATTCCTATAAGGGTGTTCTACTGCAATATCGTCTGCAAAAATACTGATGGTTGAAACAGTAACTATCAATGTTAAACCAATGATTGCAAGTACTGATTTCCTAAATATTTTCCAACTTTTTCGTATATCATAAATACGCTGCCTCCAACCTTGAATGAACCTATTCAGACTTTCATTACGGTCTTCAAGACTATTCGACCATTTATGTCCTCGCAGCATATCCGAGATAATTCCAAAAATTAAAAATATAAAAATTAAAAATATAGAATAAATGATGAAATCAATTTTGAAATCACTCATTCTAATCTCACCCGTGGGTCAACTATTGCATATGAAATATCTACAAGTAAATTAGAAAGAAGGAAAATTATTGCTGTGACTAAAGTCACACCCATTATCATTGAGAAATCCAAATAAACAATGGCATCTACTGCTGTTTTACCCATCCCTGGGAATGCAAATATTGTTTCAGTCAGAACCGCTCCTCCTATTGCGCCACCTATAGAAAATCCTAGAATTGTGACGATAGGCACTAATGCATTTCTTACAGCATGAACTAAAATGACTCTTGTTTCAGATATCCCCTTTGCTCGAGCGGTCCTAACATAGTCTTCATTCATAACTTCTAAAAGACTAGCCCTCATGTACCTTAGAAGGCCACCAGTACTAGCTACGGCTAGAGTGAAACAAGGTAAAAATAGGTGTGTTAATGTATCAATGAACATATCCCAATGAGTCATTGAAACTTCATAACGGTTAGTCTGTGGATTGAATTTAGTTGGCTCTTCAACTATCCAACTATCAATCAAATGAAAACCTGTCCCAGTATCTGGAAAAGTGTAGGTTGGTTCATGCCTTCCATATATTGGGAAACAACCACCATCAGTATCAGGTATGAGAGGTAAGGCCTGAGTTATTGGATCACAGATACCAACTTGAGTACCTAGTATATATTGAAACATCATAGCCAACCAAAATATCGGTAAACTGACAAATGCTATTGCAATAAATCGGGAGGCCTGATCAAATAATTTATCTTGCCAAACTGCACTAAAAATACCAAGAGTAATCCCCATTGGAAAGCCCATTGCAAGAGATAAAAATGACATCTCAAGTGTGATAGGAGCCGCATCTCTGAGCTTTTCAATAACTGGGCGGTGGAATGTAACAGATTCACCCCAATCACCCTCAAGAAGATTAGTGACATAAATGACATATTGCTGCCAAACTGGTTTATCTAAACCTAATCTTATGACATTAGATTCGTAAGCAGTAAGTCCATTAGAGCCTACAATCCCACATTTTTCACCACATAGTGCTGCAGCAGGATCAGCAGGAATTATTTGAGCTATAGCGAAGGTGAATATTGAAACACCCATAATTACTGGAATGAGAAGAATTAATCTTCTGACTATAAATTCCTGTAGTTTCATTTAATTCGCATCCTCCTGTTAGGGACGTACAAGTTGGTTATCATACAACCATTAGTTTACTTTCTAAATAAGTTTAGGGTGAGCCAAATATTTGAAAATAAAAAAAAACGGCACGACAACAGCCACTCGAAAGTGGCTGTTGTCGGCCTTACGTATTTTCGAACTAGTCAATAAGACTTAAGCTATTGGTAACTTATCGTAATCGAACCAGTGAGCTGCACCTATAGCAGCCCATGGTGCAGATACGATATCAGTACGCTTTACGCTAATACCGTTACTTTGACCTATGATAATCATGTTCGGATCTTCTGTCCAAAGAGCGAATGCATTGCTGTACAGTTGTGTACGCTCTGCATCATCTGTTGAAGTACGAGCTGCTGTTAGATTCTCATCTAGAGCTGCATTATGGTAGTTTGTACCGTATGCATCTCCTCCAGCATCGTGACTTGCAGCGAATGGAGTCCAATAGTTATCTGGGTCCAGATAATCCGGAGCCCATCCACTAAATCTAATCTCGAATGTACTTGTATAGTACATAGTTAGATACTCAGCCCAAGGCTTTGCATCACCATCTGTTGCAACACCAATTGAACTTAGTGACTGAGCGATTTGTCCAGACATAGCAATACGGTAATCGTTACCTTCGTTAGCCATGATTCTAAGGATGTTTGGTAGACGGCATTCGTCACCATCTCTATCTGCCTCAGCAACTACAGTTGGTTCACCAGCAACAGTTAGACTTGAACAATCATATTGCTTGATGAATCCTGCATCTTCAAGAGCTGCTTCAGCAACAGTTAGATCGTAGCTGAATACTTGAGACTGAGTCTCATCGTACAAGAATCCGTTAGGGATTGGACCGTATACTGGAGCCAATTGTCCACTGTAAGTATCTCGACGAGCTGTATCATAATCGAAAGCATATGCAATAGCCTTACGAACTGCAGATTGTGACATTACGTTACAATCCATTGTGCCGTCGCCATCACAGTCGAAGTTTAGAACTAGAGATGAGTTAGCATCAGTGTTATTGGTTTGTTCACCAGCATCTAATGCCTTAGGCATAAGGTTCATTGCAGATAGAGTCACTGAGAAAGATTCTCTGTAAGTACATACAAATCCATCCTTACCAGCTACATTAGGTGCATCTTCATAGTTATCACAGAATTGAGGTTCATCTTCAATGTTAAGTGCACCGAAATCAGCCTCACCATCTTGGAATGCAAGAAGACGAGTAGAAGCTTCAGTAACTATCTGTGAAGTGAAACGGTTGATGTTGAATCCGCCTTCTTCCCAGTACATCCAGTTAGGTGTGAGAACAATAGAAGTTTCACGAGTCCATGAATCAACAACATAAGCACCAGTTCCAGCGCCTAGAGGAGCTTCGTCCATCCATGTGTGGCACCAGTCATCAGATGACTCGTTTACATCAGCAGTAGAAGTATCATCAGCAGTAGTTACACGATTTGCTTCACAAAGATCCTTGTTTACAATTGCACCAACAGTGTAAGCAATTGTTGAAATGAAACCTGCATATGGTTGAGTCAGAGTCACAGAGAAGTGAGTGTCATCAATCATTGTTAGGCCTGAGGTATTGAAGTTTTGGTCAGTAATCCATGAAACATGTGAAAGTGGACTTCCCATTTCATTCACTCTTTCCCATGAATAAACAACGTCTTCTGCAGTCATGTGGTCACCATTACTGAAGTATACATCATCACGTAGAGTAAAAGTATATGTCAGTTGATCATCACTAATAGTGTGACCAGTAGCTAAACGAGGTACGATGATTGCATTACCGGATCCGTCTCCTTCATACCTGTATAGGGTATCGAAAACATTCTCAATAACGTCGCCAGATGCTGAATCATAAGCATCATGAGGATCAAACGTAGATGCGTCACCGATTGTCATTGAAACAATCTCACATGGGTTGTTTGATCCTGTCTCGGCACAAGCACGCATGCTTTGCAGAGATGACCAGGCGTCATCATAAGCCATGGTTCCAGCCGCATATGAGTCTTTTACAGAACTCACAGTTGGGTCATAGGTACATGACATGTCGTCTACTGTAGCGTCAGCGTTGTAGTTGTTAGCAGTTGCATCCATACAACCTTCTACATCGTCTTCCCCACCGAGACACCCGGCAAATACCGAGGCAATCATTAGCGTGCATAAAAATAGAGCACTAAATCTAAGCTTCATCATTGCATCGAGTCAATGTGGCATATATAGCCTGATTGGCGGATGCTCATAGAATGTTTATTTCCGATAGTTTCTGCGAATCCCTATCAGTCAGGCGTTTTCTACAGATAGCAATAAATAAAAATAAAAATAACAGTTGTACAAAAAAAATAATAGAAAATATATCTCAAGAGGATATAAATATTGAAATTAAACTAATGGTGGACGAGCCGAGATTTGAACTCGGGGCCTCTTCTTAGCCAAAGAAGCGCGCTTCCAAGCTGCGCCACACGCCCATTGAACAAGCGACTTACGACGGCCATTTAAGGGAAATGGAGTAGGCAAGGGTATGAGTGAGGCAGACGGGTCGAATAGAACAATACTTGAACTCCCTGAAAAACCATGGCTTCCTGATGAATTGATACCTGAATTAAAAACCCGGCTAGATAAAAAGGATGCTCCTTTTCTAAAATTTTTGGGGAAGAACCTAGAGCTTATTTGGATAGATGAAAATGAATCAAGATTAGGTATGACTCGTTTCGAATATAATGCTAACGAACTATTCCGCAGAAGGAAACTGAAAGTATCTTGTGGACCTGTGACTATAGGATTAAATCCCTTATTGAATAATGATTTGGTACTGTACCGTCACACCTTAGTGCATGAATTGTTACATGCTTCGGGTTTACTTGATCATGGGAGTATACATGCAGATTTAGCTAAAGAAATTTCTCCACCACCTAAATTGGCAGAATCAACGGTATTACAAGAAATGCGTGAAAGAGTATTAGAAAAACTACCTGAACGACAATGGATATGTGGCGATTGTGGATATACATGGGAACGGAAAAGAGTAACCATGCCTAGTAGATGCCCTAAATGCGCTAGGCCATTCAAATCATGAAATACATAATCATATTATCACAATAGGTCTACCAATAGCCATGAATTTGCCTAGCAACATGTCAGATGTAGAAGATTTGATGCAAGTTATTGTCAAAGAATCATACCCTACATTAGGAGCAATTATTGCAATATCTGCTTACTCTGTATTCGTATTTATATTCTATAGAGTATTAGCTAAAAGAGACCTTATAACCCTGAATTTAGAACATTATTCAAATAACTTCGGAGGAAAAATAAAGAGATATACTAGAACGATTATTTTCGTTATGCAATATATCGTCATAGTCCCAATACTTATCACATTCTGGACACTAGTTCTGGCTGTCATCTTGACTTTACTATCTCCAGATGCAGATCATTCGAGAAACGCCCTAATTGCAACTTCTGTTGTAGGAGCGGTTAGAATCCTATCCTATTGGACTGAGGACCTTTCAAGAGATGTAGCAAAAATGCTACCATTCGGAGTCCTGGGTGTATTTTTAGTAGGAGATGCTCAGGTACAATTTTCGGAGATCGAATCATTATTTCGTAGCCTCAATGAAGTCGCCACATCATTCTTGAGCAGCCTATTCTTAATCGCTGTCTTAGAAACCATATTACGTAGTATCTCTGCAATATCAAATTTAGTATTATTAAGAAGAAGAAACTTGACAAAGAAAAAAGAAATTTCTAAAAAAATCGGAAGAAGTGTAAAAGATATTAGAACAGACATACAAGATGATGGGAAACTAAATTATAGCGCGGGAGAGGATGTAAACCAGATGCAAGACATATTGGAAGACGCTGTAGAAGACCTCCTAGAAGAAAATGCTTGATGTGTAGGGTTCATGAGAGAGATACTTCCGCGACAGCCCAAGGGCGATTGGTGTAGTCTGGATATCATATCGGCCTTCTAAGCCGATGACATGGGTTCAAATCCTGTATCGCCCACCACTCAAAGACAACGACTTGAGTGACGGAGGTTTGTTCTCACTCTACAAATCGCTCATATAGGGGCAGTAGGTCGGCGGGCTGAATGAAGCGAGGTTCACGTGCCTGGAAGAAGCAAGGAAACCAACGCTGGAAATGGCGTAAGAAGAAATTGCGTCGTCGAAAAGCATCTCGAAAGAGAGCAAAACAGTGATTATCCTGCTTCTTAGCGATATTCGACTGCTAATGAATTATTTATTTTCAACTGAAGATAAGGCATTATATTTTCGAAACTAAATCCTTCAGAGCTTGTGTGGCATCTTCAACTTTAGTTACACCACTTGCTAACAATACCCCAGAAGTCCCTAATTCTATAGCTCTGACGACGTCATTTCCATTTTTGACACCGGCGCCACAAAGAATCCCTACTTCTTCACTTATTTCACGGATAGCCCTAGCAGTACTACTCACAATCTCAGGATCCGCCGTCGTGACAGATATATCTCCACCAATTAATTCAGGGGGTTCAACTGCTACATAGTCCGGCATAAGTGCAGACAAAGCCCGGGCTTCATCTATATCAGCAGCACATGCACAAACTGTGAACCCTTCAGGTACAGTATCTAGTAACATGGCAATATGTTCAATTGAAACTTTATGTTCAGCATGATTAATCAAGGTACCCTTTGCACCTCTTTGTATTGCAGTCTCAGGATGCAACCAACCAGTGTTTGAACCAAAACTAATCGGGTCAAGGTGTTGGGTCCATACCTCAAGATTAGGTGCTACTGAAACCACTGCAGATAAATCAAATGCTGAAACAACAGCTATCATCCTTGCATCTGTTTCAATTGATTCCATAATTAGGGCTAATTTTTCCGCCGCTATACCATGAGCAGTCTCATATGTTTTGAAATTTACAACCACGAGTTGTTCTCTCATGAATCTCCGAGACATTAAACTGATATGATAATGACGGATAAATTAAACAATTTCGCCGTGTCCAATGACTCTATCCGAAATTATAGAATCACTGGAAATGATTGATGATTCACCTACCAAGCAACGATGCAAAGTGCAATTTCCACCTATTTTTGCGCCCGATAAAATTACGCAATCAATAATTATAGAATTTTTACCAATCGAGACATCGCTGGAAATAGACGTTCCCTCAATAGATGAACTTGTACTGAAATTAATATCTGAATACCAATTATTTCCATCGACAATTCCCACAGAATATCTATTGTTAGATATACAGACCTTTGTTGCATCTAGGAATGAAGAGGGAGTACCTGCATCAACAAAATAGCCCTTGAATTCTAAGCCCGCCATACCTCCATTATTTGCGATAACTGGGAACACTTCTCTTTCCATACTATGTTTCTCACTAGAAAGAGACTCTAAAACATCCCTCTCTATCAAATAACACCCTGCATTTATAAGATTTGAAAATTCAGTACCAGGTGCTGGTTTTTCTTGAAATCTCGTAATCATCCCGGAACTTTCTAAACCACATACTCCAAACCTGCTCGGATCATCTACATGCCAAAGTGAAAGTGTGACTTTAGCTTCTTTTTCTTGGTGATGATTAAGCAACTCGATTACATTTACACTTGATACTAAATCTCCATTTAATACCAATACTGGTCCCTCGCCTGTAAGATGTTCTAGAGCTTTAGCGATAGCACCCCCGGTACCTAACGGTTCATCTTCAACAGATATTACTACATCATAAGAAATATCGGATGAATTAAAGAATTCCTGCATTTCATCTATGCTATAACCTGCTGCAATTACCACCCTATCAATTAGTTTAGGAGGAACACATTCAACAACTCTCTCTAAAAGAGTTTTATCTAACACGGGAAGCAATGGTTTCGCCCTTCCTTCAGTCCAAGGTCTCAACCTAGTACCAAAACCGCCTGCTAGAACTACTACGTCCATACCCTGTCGGATATGACAATTGATTTCAGCACTTCGTGTCTAGGATTTGAACTTCTATCAGCGCATCGTTCAAAGAGCGAGTTCGGTTCGGAGGCATGATAGATATGAATATTCACGAGTATCAAGGAAAAATTCTGTTTAAAGAAGCAGGTGTGAAAGTACAAGATGGAATACACTGTAAAACAGTAATTGATGCATTATCAGCATATGACAGTTTGGGATCTAAGATAGTTGCAGTAAAGTCGCAAATTCATGCAGGAGGCCGAGGGAAGGGCAATCTTTACGA
>Ga0302118_10000054_pt1 | contig 43669 bp, 71 predicted proteins | sample AG5_331_MG_FD_203126 | JGI IMG/M metagenome (GOLD analysis project Ga0302118, IMG submission 203126) | Marine microbial communities from Western Arctic Ocean, Canada - AG5_33.1 | ecosystem: Environmental > Aquatic > Marine > Oceanic | place: Canada: Western Arctic Ocean | collected 2017-10-01 | reverse complement strand
GATAGTTGCTGGCGCTGGACTTGCTAAATCAGGAAACACTCTTAGCGTCAATGTTGATGGCTCATCGTTGGAAATTGATGGAGATAATCTTCGAGTAAAGGCAAGCGGAATTACTTCTGCTATGATTCTTGACGGAACTGTTGTCAATGCTGACATCAACGCTTCTGCTGCTATTGCTTACAGCAAGCTGTCGTTGAATAACTCTATCACTAACGCTGACTTGGCTGGAAGCATTGCTTACGGCAAGTTGGTTCTTGGTGGAGCTATCCTCAACACTGACTTGGCTGGCTCTATTGCTAATAGTAAGCTTGCCAACGACGGTATTACCATTGCTGGAACAGATACCAGCCTTGGTGGTAGCATCACGGCAGCAACTATCCTGAATGTTGATATGGGTGGCGATTTCGTCATCGGTACTCAGTCTGATGATGTTGCCGTGTTTACTGGTAAAATCAAGGTCACTGCAAATGCAATCCTAGATTCTGCTAACAACCCAGCTATCACATTAGATGGTGCTGGAAACATTGCCACTAGCTCTATTCAGTTGAATGGTAACGCTATTAAGTCTAGCACTGGTGTTACAGCACTTACCTTGAGCGGTGCAAACGTAACTGTTGCTGGTGACCTTACCATTACTGGTGATGACATCACGATGACCACAAACACTTCTGGACACATGCTTGTGGCTGACGGTACTAACTACAATCCTGTAGCTATTAGTGGTGATGTTGCGATGGCATCTAGTGGTGCTGTGACCATTCAGCAAAATGCTGTTGATACCCAAATGCTAAGCTGGCGTCCTCGTTACCAAGAATTCTCTGGTGATGGTGTGGCAACTGTATTCAACCTTGGGTTCCGCATCTTGGATGCTAACTGGCGCGTTGCTACTGTGTTCCGTAACGGGCAGGCTCTTACTCAGCTTGCTTCTGGTGCTGACGATGTAGATGAGTTCCAAGTAGCAGATACTGGGGCGGCTACTCAAGTTACCTTTGGTGCTGCACCTGAGTCTGGCGACGTACTTTATGTGACGTACTTAGCCTAATGCGAAAAATACTAGTGCGATGGGATTCCCCAGACGGAACCGCTACTGTGTGTGCTGAAAGGGTTGGTGAACACCAATTACTCCCTTCGCACCTAGTATTATATAATGTGCAGGGAATGGCTGAATCGTCATTCCCTGCCGTTACTATTGATACGTTGGCTATCAAACGTGAAGAAATCTCCTATATGGCAGAGGGGAATGAAGAAGAGAAGATAGAGACAGCCGAAGAAAGTCAGCCTATAGTCGTTCAAGAAGAAAAAGCGCAAGAAGCGCCAATTTCTAAACCAATTCAAGAAGAAGCGGAAAATTGTGTTCCAACTGATTCTGTAGAAAAACAAATTGCTGGGGAGCGAACAGAAAATGGAGCAAATGCAAGTAATAGTGTCATTCATAGCTCTCGGGCTAAGCGCACTCGTCGGGCTAGATCACGTAGTACGAAGATCTAAAGACGATACTAAAGCCTCCCTCCAAAAAGCCGATGAACAATTGGTTTTATTGCGTTCTTTTCGTGATAGAATAGAAGGGGCAAACGCCCTTGAAAGATTAAGTAAGGTTGAAACCCTACAAAGAGCAGATGAAAATGCTCTGATAAGAATTGAACAAAAACTCCAAGCGTTAGAGACTATCCTTACAGTATTGGCTGAAGATATTCGAGAAATGGGGGCAAGGTAATGCAGATCAATGATCGAAAAAGACTAATAGAACTTCTAACGGCGGCAAAGAAGGAAGTAGTTGATGCTAAAGCAGAAGTGCTTCACTGCAAGTCTAATCGGGCAAATGGTCATGTCGTATTAGACGGGCAATACTATACCTTTAGCGATAAAAAGGTTATAACCTCTAAAGTTTAGCCCATAGTCAGCTTTATCTTTCACATTGGTGAATTATGGCATACCAAATGCCTCCAGTCTTACAGCAAATAGAATCCCTAGGTTTCCGCACATTTACGTCTGGCGTATACAACCTCAACTTATTTGGAATCCGAGGCAAAAACCGCCAATCAGATCAATTTGATGACCTGCTGGGGTGTGCATACAAAATAGAAGAAGGTGGTGGTTGGTATGTCAACTACTGGCCAGCCACTACTGATCCAGGGGCCTTCTGCTTAAACAATCCAACCGTTTACGGGACAGAGCTTGGCACTGCTATTTATAAGCCTGGACAATATAAAGGTGTTTATGAAGTTGGCCTCCATAGAGGTAAATACCTAGCCTTAGTCCAGACAGGTGGAGAAATAAAGGTTTACAGGGATTCAAACAGAGACTCTGTATTAGACATGAATGAATCTTCAGTACAAGAAGGCTATTTTGGATGCAATATCCATAAAGCAGGAAAAGCAAGTACGCGGGTTGGAAAATGGTCCGCTGGTTGCCAAGTCCACGCAACAGAAAAAGGTCACTTGGAAATGATGTCGTTAGTTGCATTGCAAATAAGCCACCACCCAACGTGGAAGAAGATAACATACACCCTACTAGATCAGTGGTGGTAAGAGGAGAGAATAATGCCAGATAAACTCAAAAGTCGTAAGTTTTGGTTCGCACTGCTTGGTGCCGTGCTTCCAATTATTGCTCAATATTTTAGCACTGAGGTTGAACTAAGTGAAGCTCTTCAACTTAGCGCAGGGGTCGTTGCTGCCTACTTGTTTGGTCAAGGGTATGTAGACGGCAAAGCTGTAGAAGGCGTTGTGCCTGAACAGCCAATGGAAGAGTAATTATTTTCTCAACGGGGAGAAATTATGAGTAGATTGAAAGGAATATTAAAGAAACTAGATGCCAAAAAGCATTCGGCAACCATTTGGGTGTCAATTTTGCTTATTGCTGCTGCAACACTATTTTCACAACTGAACCTTGGTGGAAGTGATGAGCTTTCTCAAGAAGAGACTGAGCCTTCACCAGTTGTTGAAGAGGAAGCCCTGCAAGAGGAAACTCCGCAAGAGGAAGCCCCTGCGGTTGAAGAAAAAGCAGAAGAGGCTGAGTAGAATGCAAGAAGGCGTACTACTCGCCATCGGAGCGCTGGCTGCTGGGGGCTTAATGGCCCTAATAAAAGCAGTCAGCGCCCTTTTTGCTAATCACAAAGCAAAGCCCATACCAAGCATTGAAAGGCGTGCTGCTGAACAACAGGCGGCAAATGAGAAAGCTATAGCATCAGCGCAAGCAACTGTTGTACATGAGGCTATAGCTGAAGCAACCATTAGCGAAACACCAGAACACGACATTGCTGCCCTCTGGAATAAGGAGAATAGTTAATGTTCTTATCCATAGGCGCTATTTTTCTAGTCATCCCAGAAGCCCCTATCAGGCGCGATCCACTGGCTGACCAATGCGCAAATGCTTCCGCTGTTGCAAGGGGCGCACCCCTCCCAAGAAGCTTGTCCTTAAGCGGTGAGGGTGTATGCGGCGCTGTGTGCTTCCCAACCTCTGTTGCGGCAGATTTTATGGATATGCAAGCATATAGTGAAGAGCTGTATACCGTATGCTCTGTAGATATTGCTACGATGAAATCAGAAAATGACCTATTGTTAGAAGAGTTGCAAAGGCCAATCCCGCTAACAGAACAACCATCTTTCAATAGATGGGTTGGTAGGGGTGAGGGTGTTTTAGCAGGTGTTTTATTAGGGTTGGCCGCTTTTGGAATCTACCAAGGGGGGGCCAATGGCGACTGATGAACAATCATCTTTTACAAACCCACTCTCTAAGCTGCCACCTTGGGCGCTCGTTTTTGTTTACCTTTCAGGGGGCGGTGCGCTCGGCGGTATGGGTATGAATATGAAATTAAACCATACGTGCCCAGACCCAGATACAGAACTAGCCTTAGCTAAAGTGCAAGCGGAAGAAGCTACGCGAGATTTAGAGTCTATGGCACTTAGCTTCAACCTGATTACAGAATTGTTTTCTAAATGCCAAAGAAATGCTCGTCGTGAAGATTAATTAAAGACAAGTTATCTTCACTTAATAGTAGGGCTATAGGTGCGCTTTTAAGCTGCCCACCCTAAAAGCAAGTAGGAGAAAGCTAATGTTATGTCTAAAAGAGTTACCTACATCTGCTGATGGTAGGTTGTGCCGAGCAGTTCCACGTAAAGATGCTACTGGTGATATCTCTTGGGATATTGATGTTTCATTCAATATTACCTGTGAAGAAGATGCTTCTATAGCTAATGAGTACGTCCCAGGATCTCTTCAGGCTTGGCACGCTGGTCAAGACGGATCTAAGGGATCTGTAAAATCAACAAGCGGCTACGATCTCGTCCATGTAGTTATAGACGATGGGAACACACAAGAAAAAATCGCCAGTGGGCATAGTGATATTAGGCACTGCGTCGTAAATATTAACGGACAAGACTCTTCACTAATTGTTCGATTCAGACTACACGGGCTTCTTCCTCATGCTGCCAGTGCAATGGTTTACAAGCTGGATGAAATAATCGTAATAAAGTTGTCTAGCCACCAACTGTCTGTTTTTGGAAACGAGATCTCAGGTGAATTTAAGAGCCAGATTATAGGTAAGGTAGCTTTAGTAGAATCTGGTGAAGAACAGCATTGCGGAATAGTAACTGACGAAACAGATAGGACTTTAAGCTTAGATTTAATAGAAGGAAGTGTAACGCTTGAGTCCCCTTATAAGCTTTTGTCTACAGTAAATGTAGTACCCCAAGAAGGTTTTCAATTTGACCAGCTACTAAAGTCTTACAAATTAGCGATGGTAAGCGTTGGCAAAAATGCTAGTTGGCACGATTTGATTGAAACAATGGGCCAAATGTATGCAAGCAATCAGTTAGAAGCTAAAGCCTCGGATTACTCTGAGGACTTTTCATTCGAGTTGAACGGTGATGTTATCAAGAATGCAATAACTATGTCTGTTGAAAGAGAGGCTTTAGGTGCCTTATAAATTGATACAAGATATTCTTTTTTACAAAGATGGATCTAGCAAAGATACAACCATCTTAAAGAAAGGGACAATAGTAAAAGAGGCAGACTGGTCTGAAATGGATAGTGTAGATTTAGCGTCTTTTAGAAAAATTGTAAAAAGACATCAAGCAAGATTCCCAAATGAACGCGTAGGGTTTTTCCATTTCGATGGGCGTATCCGTTCTGCTGTATTTGGAAAAAGTTTGGTCCGTTCAAGAAGGGCACTCTAATGGCAGACAGAATGACTGTTCACTTTATGTCCCTTGAAAATCCTAAAAGGGCTTTGCAAGATCCAGCACTAGCATCCCTTTTAGAAAAAGGGTGGGTAATTGTATCGCATTTTGTAGTAGAAAGATCTGGTTCGCCAGAGATCGCTTTCGTGCTATCTCCACCAGAATATTCCCACCATATCGCAAAGCTTACCGCGAAATTGGTTATGTTTGGTGCAATTGGTGGGGTCTTTGTCGGCTCTATCGCAGCAAAACTTTTCTCTAACTATCTAATGTGAGTAAATAATGAATGTACAAAATGTTGCTATCAAGAAACTTGTCCCTGATGATGCAAACCCAAGAGTCCATGATGAGAAGAACCTAGCGGCGATTAGTGCTTCCTTGGAAGCCCATGGTCAGGTTGAACCACTTGTCGTCCAAGCCAGTAGCATGAAAGTGATTGGTGGAAATGGTCGCCTTAGTGTAATGAAAAAGCTTGGGAATACCCATGTGCAGGTGGTTTTACTGGATGTCTCTGATGAGGATGCACGTAAGCTATCAATCTCCCTAAACCGTAGTGGCGAATTGGCTGGTTGGGATGAACAAGTATTGTCAAGCCATATTCAAGCCCTGTCTGCCCTTGGTGATGAATTTGATGCAACCTCACTAGGTTTTAGTGGTGAAGAACTTGAGGGGTTGCTTTCTCAGTTTGAGACAGATCTAGAAAGCCTTAGTATGTTACCTCCAGAAGAAGGGTATGTTGGGCAAACTGGCCCAGAAATACCAGATGGGACACAACCTAAAGATATGCCGAATAGCAGTGTTAGGATGGTTCAGCTCTTCCTTAATGAAGAAACAGCGCCAATTTTCCAAATGTGGGTAAACACCCTCTCTAAAAAGCACGATACAGATAATATTACCGACACTGTATACAAAACAATTCAAGAGGCAGCGGGTGATATTAAATGAGAATAGCTGTCCGATCTAAGATTCCAGAAGAACAAGTACGCCCCTGGAAAGGGAAGCACCCCCCTAAAGAACATTATTCTTTTGTGCTGACTGAATCTTGCGATGTATATGCACCTGATGGGACACTTATTATAGGGTACCGAAGGGGCGCTATATCTAAAGAAGCTTTAGATCAGTCATACGAAACTTACCATTACATGAAGCGCTTTAAAAGCGATAACCGTGGCGTATATGCTGGAGAGTCTCGCGTTCCCAATGTTCGTCCAGATGGTACTGTTTCGCGCCAAACGAGGACTAGTAATGTTTCTAGTTGTGTGGCTGGGTTTTTTGAAGCGCAAGGTGGTCGCCACCCTTTTTGCCGCCAAACAGCCTTCTTACAACACCACCCTGAAAAGTGGGATGCCATCCAGCCCTGTTTGAGAGAGGTAGCAAAAGTATTCAAAGATGTTGCCCCAAATAAATACAAAGACCAAATGGCCTATGTTGAAAAAACACACCAAGCTTGGGTAATCCCAGGGACACCCTTTACAACATTAACAATCAATAACTGTGTCCCTTCTGCTTACCACCAAGATGGTGGAGATTTGAAGGATGGGATGGGTTGTATGCTTTGTTTCCGTAAAGGGGAATATAGTGGTTTTGAGTTGGTCATTCCAGAGTATAGGTTTGCAATAGATATGAAGCATGGGGATGTGGTTGTTTTCAATCCAGTTGTCTGGCACGGGAACACACCCCCTTACGCTACAGTGGGTGAAGAAAAGGTTGACTGGGAACGCATTACAGTTGTCCATTATTATAGAGAAGGAATCCTTGGGTGTGATTCACCTTTGGGCGAGTTGGAAAAAGCTAAAAGCAGAGGCTTGTTAGAACCTGGAGAAAATAATGATTAGGCGTATTGGCGGTGTGAAAGTATTCATTGGCGTGATCTCTCATAAGAGAGCTAAAAATGTAACCAAAATGGAGAAGATGTGCGGGCCTTTGACTTGGTACGTAGGGGCTGGCGAAGCAAAGCAATACGAAATGATGGGTGCCACCAAAGTTATTGAATCTGGTGGATTATGCCGTAGCCGTAATGCTATTTTAGATGACTCTTTTGCAATGGATCTGCCTGCTATTGAATTGAGCGATGACTTGCGTAAATTAGAAATTGCGACAAATAAAGCTGAAAAACATGAGGCTACACTTGATGATGCAGTTCGCTTAATGTTTAAAGCATTGGACAGCACTGGTTCTCGAATGGTTGGTGTTGCCCCTACTGCTAATGCTTTCTTTTTCAATCCAAACAAGCCCGTACATACAAGTGCTTTCGTTGTGGGCGATTTTATAGCAGTCAAGCCGACAAGTTTGCGGTTCGATGAAGATCTAAGATTGAAAGAAGACTATGATTATACAATCCAACACTTAATGAAGTACGGTTCTATTGCTAGGTGCAATGCAGTGTTGGCTACATTCGCTCATCGTACAAACAAGGGTGGTGCTTGCGACTACAGAACAAGTGATCTAGAGCAAGCTACAATCAAACAATTAAAAGATAAGTGGCCTGGAATGTTGAAGGACAACCCTAAGCGTAAAGATGAAATCTTGTTGGCGATCTAATGGGGTTTTTGAAAAAAAAGAAAATAGGCAAAGGTAAGGGAGAGGGTCTACATGCGCCATGGTCTGTACAATTAGAGCTTACAGAAGGTTGTAATAAGCTTTGTTCATTCTGTGGTTTAAATGGAATTAGATCTAAAGCTGGGATGCCGTACCATTATATGAGCATCCCTTTGGCTAAAAAGGTAGCTTTACAATTAAAGGAACTTTGCCCAAAGGCTAGGGTTGAGTTTGCCATGCACGGCGAGCCTACTCTAAACCCAGATTGGGAAGAAATCGTTGGTATTTTTAGGGAACAGTTACCACACACACAATTCCAACTAACAACTAATGGTCGCAATTGGATGCGATCAAAGAAACATGAAAATGCAGTGGAGGGTTACGCCGTCCGTGCCTTTGACGCTGGTATTGATATAATAATATTAGATACATATGAGCCAGAAAGATCCAAGCTTCAGCAGCTTGCTAAGTCATGTACTCGATTTGAAGTAATGGATTTTTATGATGATTGTATTCCTGCTGGGATTTCCCCTTACTATAATTATCACCGTAAAAAGACGGGCTTAATAATAGTAATGGATGACATAGGGATCAGGTCTGGGGAGAGTGGTTCTCGTACATTGATGAACCACGCTGGAAATGCTGCTGACCAACCAATACCTGAACAGCCGTACAGTAGAACGTGTACTCAGCCATTTAGGGAGATTACCGTTTGCTATAATGGTAACGTAAACATCTGCTGTATGGATTGGGGTCATGAATATACTTGCGGAAATGCTAACGAAAGAAGCCTAAAGCAAATTTGGTGGGGTTCAGAGTTTACTGCTGCACGTAGGTTCCTACAGAAGAAAGAACGTGGATTTAGCCCTTGTGATCGGTGTAATGCAGGAAGTGGTACAAGGGCTGGTCTTTTACCTAAATTAGTCAGCCCAAATCTTAAAGATTTAGAAGTAATTAAATCTGTACATGCAAAGCCTCAACAGAACAAACTTGAACGCAAGCTTTGGCCATCAATAGAAAAGACAGCGGCTAATGAGTGAGGGTAATACTAAACATTCCCCTTGGGGTTCAACACTAATTTGGGCAAACGTTCCTGGGAAATATACTGGGAAGATTATGCGTATAGAAAGTGGCCAAAGAATGTCATTACAATTCCACCAATACAAGGAAGAAACAGTAATAGTCTTGTACGGAACAATGATTTTCGAGAAAAACAATGTGACTTATGAATTAAGCCCAGGAATGTACGCCCATATACCCCCTGGAACCCCTCATAGAATGGGTGCTGCCGATGAAGGTGATTTTGTTATTGTTGCTGAAGTAAGCACATTTGACGATGGTGATATAATCAGGATCGAGGATGATTACGGGCGAACCTAACTCTCTCGCATTGGGTACTAACTAATCTAGACCTGAATACATTTCCAGTAGGCAGTAGTCTCCACCCTGGCCTTCTGCCAAACCTTCCCGCAGCAAAGCAAGCCATGTCTACTTTTCCACCGATACACCCAATTTCGTGAAAACTATTTAGCAACTTCGCGCCTAGGTGCGAATACCAAACCCTAACATCCTTGTTTGCAAACCAAGCGTTTGGATTGAATCTATTCTCCCTAAGCTCCACCCAAATTTGAATACCAGATGGGCCAGTTTGGACTATGGCGCTGCGCCCACTACACTCACTATTAGATCCAATATTGGACTCAATACTATTGATTATTGGAGATAGATCTTCCCCCAAGCCCGCTATATTATCTAGATCAAACAATACCCACGATTGCCTAAAAGCACCCCACTTAGATGGCCTAATACCAAACGATGCTTCCTCCCATTCAGTAGGCTTCATTTGCGAGACAGAGCATAGAGAGGTTGGGAGTATGTGCTTTTGCCCTTGGCTTACATCCTTACTATAAAGGCGCTGAATTGTAAGGGCTATATCTGTTGATTTAGCCCCTTTGCTGCGAGCTTCAGACCATTTTAGTATTTGTATTGGCTCATTCTGGAGTTTATGCCCAATGCTTCTGGTTGTGTACCCTGTATTGTCTGTAATATAGCTAAAAAGCTTAGCACTAAGATAGCTATTGTTTGCTTTAACTGTAGAGACTAAACCACCTATAGGATTAGATCCTTTAGCTAGTAGGTTATTATTGTGCTGGTGTCTGGGTTTTTTAGTAGTTACAGTAGTTTGGGTGCCAACAAATGTCGTTTTATGTGGTGTAAACAATCTGGCTTTGCTGTCAGAATACTCCACAGCATATGTTTTCTCGCAGGTAAAACATTTAGCTCCACTTTTATGCTCATTACCAGTGCGCCACAGTATTAGAGATGGTGACTTATCTGCGTGTTTATGGGCTTTGGTATTAGGGCACTTAGCAGCAGCCGTGCGCTTCCCTATATGCCCTTGTAATGCTCGCAACTTGGCGGGTATTGGCACCGTGCCAATAAATACCTTTGAGGCGCTCTTAGGCCCACTGAACCGTTCAAAAAAACCAGCGTGCCTGAACCTGCGGGCTACCTCTAACAGAAAGCACTTATTTTTAGTGGTGAGAAGTATATGCCTTCCCCACTTTTGGCCAAACGATAGTTTCCTTATCTTTGCCCCCATTGAGGCAGCACTAGATAAGGAAACCTCAGTCCAGCCTAAATCTTTTTTGATTTGCTTCCATGCGTTACCAGCCGCCCATCTAGTGACAGATGGTATTGATGACAAATAAGTAGGGCAAAGTTCTAAATACCAATACCCAGACTTAACTTCTTGTATTTGATGGGCTTTCAATTCCCCCATTACCCAAAGTAGGGCTTTCCCTGCATTAGATACGGCACTTCTCGTGCAGACAGATCTTTTGATCGAATTAAAAGCAAATTGGTACTCTGTGTCAATACTGCTTGCTTTACTTGATGCCGTAACGCAAGGGTGATACAATCCATTTGCAATTAAATCATTCAATTAGTTCTCTTAGGTTATCGTGAATTTATTGGTGCTTACTGTCTAGTTTAGTTGCCGCTCTCTTGGCTTTCTCGGCTAAGAGTTTGTACTCCATTATTGGAACTCTGCCCCCATCAGACCGCTTTTTAACAATCTGGTGGGGGCTTTTTTTAAGGGCTACATATACATATAGGTAGTTTGCATTAAAACCGCACAAAAGATGCGAAAAACGGCGTTAAGCCCTAAAGTAATAGAGGGGAGGGGGCCGCCCTCCTACTATAAGCGGTTAGGTTTCAGCCTTATTCATACCTTTACCCCTCCCCTCGCCTTTTTGAATAATGGAAAATTGAAAATTATAAAAGCAAGAGTAGGCGCTGAGTTGATCCTAGATCATGCAGCAATGCCAGACAAACTTCGTTGGGCTATAGCGCAGCATTTTGTGATTAAAAACCCAGAGTTAGAAAAGCGGCAAAGAATGGGTTTGAGCAATGGGCACTTACAGCAGCACGTAAAGTTTTATAGAGTGCGGAATGGCCCGCAGTGGGAAGAGGAAATTATCTTGCCACGGGGGGCTTTTTCTAAAATTGCTCGCTTAGCAAAAAGGCACGGTTACGCAATCAATGTTGATGGCGGGATAAAAGTAACCAATAGATCAAAAGCTATTCTTAACTGTCAGGATCTTGGTGTTGATTTAAGACCATACCAAATAGAGGCTTGCAATAAACTCATACAATCTGTTCAAGGGTATATTGCTTTGCCATGCGGCGCGGGGAAAACAGTCTTGGGTGCGGCAGCCGTTGTCGCGACTGGGCAACCTTCAATTGTTTTGGTGCATACTGAGGATCTTCTACTCCAGTGGGCTGGGGTGTTTGAAAATATGTACGCGACTGATGTGAGGAGAGTTAATTCTGGCGGCGGGGATTACAGGTGGAGGCAGTTAGGCGATAATGAAATCGCAATTGCTATGGTTCAAACACTACACGCGAACCCTTTGAAGAGGAAAGGTTTATTGGCTTCTGCGGGTGTTGTTTTACTTGATGAGTGCCACCATGCGCCAGCAGATAGCTTCAGATCTCTATTCAAGGAAATTCCCGCAAGATATCGTTGGGGATTGACAGCAACCCCAGATAGACCAGATGGTTGGGGATGCTTACTCCCAATGTTCATAGGCCCGCAGCTCTTCTCAATGAAGCCGAGGCACCTTGTAGAGCAGGGGTACCTTATGATGCCGAGCATACTTCCTGTGGAAACGGGAATCATGGTGCCTTCTTCCGCTTGGGGTAGAGATAAAGGTGGAACCAAAAAAAGCGCAATGGCTTTGAATTGGTTGTGTAACAATAAAGAGAGGAGGCAGTTTTTAGTTGATGTTAGCCTAGAGGGCGCTGAAGACGGTAGAACCTGTTTAATTTTAGTCCCTAGAGTTAACTTGGCATATTGGCTAGCAGATCAATTGAGCCAAAAAGGAATAGACTGCAAGGCGGTTACTGGCAAGATGAATAAGAAGGCCAGGGAATATGCTTTGGAAGATTTAAGGAAAGGTAAGCTGCAAGCTATTGTTGCCACGCAGCTAGCAGATGAAGGGTTAGATATACCGAATCTTGATTACCTTGTGAATGCAAGTACAGGTAGGGCAGGCGGCAGGGCTATTCAAAGGATAGGTCGCGCTATGCGTGTCTCGGAAGGCAAGCAAACGCCACTTGTCGTTGATCTTATTGATAACGATCCTGTATACCGTAGACAATGGAAAAACAGGGCGATGGCTTACAAGAGCGCAATCAACGCGAAGATACCAAAAGTAGTGCCTGCTGAAATGGCGATATCAGCAATTAAAAATGAGCTTTTAAAAACTAAAAAAGGAGGCGAGTGTGGCTAGAATCAATTTGCATGATGAGGTTATGACGCCAGATGGTAACATAGGTGTCGTTATTGATAGGTTTTTCATAGGTAAGCAAGCACTGTACAAAGTATCAGTAAAGCATGAAGGTGTTCGCACAAGCTATAGTGAAATAAGTGACTTTAAACGTAGTGATTTGAAGAAATCATCTCTTGTCGGCAAAAATATAGTTCTACCAAAATTAGTGGTTGCAAAATAACCACTATTGGGGTACACTATTTATAATGCTTGTAGGAGGGCAATATGGCGCAACACATTACAAACAATATTTATAGCGAAGGTATACGGGTAGTCCAAATGGGCGACAAGTGGTGGGTGCTGCACCCAGATAAGGACAACCTTTCATACCAAACCGAAAATGAAGCTAAGCAGGCTGCTGCCTCTTTAGCAGCGGAGGTAAACAATGCTTAAGTTATTGTTAGCCGCTGTTTTTTGCTCTGGTTGCTATATCCCACCACAAGCGTTGAAGAGTTGGGAGGAGGATCGCTTGCACCGAAGAGGCGCTTCTGTTCCATGCTCTGCATTTAGAGCAGGGCAAGTAATGGGCGGTGGTGATCGCGTTATTCGCGTAACATCACGCAGCGTCACGGTTAGAAGTAGGTCTGGCAGCCATTATTCAATAGCGTGTAGGTAGCGGACATATTTTGTCCCACCCATACGTTATTTATGTTGTGTAAAGCAAAACCTAACCCTATAAAAGTAATGCCAGTAGGAGGGCAATATGAGACAGTTCAAACCATACAAGACAGAAGCGCCTAGATATGACGGGGAGCCTATTGCAGGGCTGCCAAGTGCTGCGATGGTGCTTACAAACAGTGAGCGGAGAGAGGCTTGGTGCAGCCGTCGCTGGTTGTTTTCTTATGGAAGGCTAATAAATGGGCTTCCAAGTATTGCGATGCAATGGGGTTCTTTTTACCACACTATTCTTGAGGATATGTACCTCCATTGGGGCGAGGGTGGTTTAGCTTATTCAGAGACTTGTTTATACGTGTGCGGCGGCGCAGCCCATGTATCGGGTTTGCACACATCTTGTAAGCGGTGTGGGGGCGGCGGTTTTGGGCCGCTTGCTCGCATCTCGGAAGAGTTGCAGTCAGATCCAGAATATTGGGGCAGGCAAGCCGAAAAGTATGGAGGGATTGATGGTTTACTGAAGTCTTTGCACGATACAGCAGTTGGGTACTTGCATGTTTATGGAATAAACGGCCCAAAGGACTTTGATGTTTTAGCTGTTGAGGTGCCAGTTGCTTTACCAGTATTGAATGCAAGCGGTAAGATTTATAAGTCTCAAGTTCCCATTGTTGATTTAGGGGAAGGTAAGGGGTGGAGGCTTGCTTCTTTCAGGGAGAAAATGCCTTGGCGAATGATACGCTTGCCTTGGTACCAAATAGGGAGGCTTGATTGCTTACTTAGGCATAAAGTGACTAAAGATCTTTATGTATTAGAGTTTAAGACATCAGCAAACCCAACCTCTTATGGAAAAGATCTGCACTTAGATAATCAGCTTCCAGGATATATAGCAGCAGCAGAATATCTTAATCTTGGAGATGTTAAAGGGTATATCTGGGACGTTTCATCTAGCAGAAAGCAGACAGAGCCTCGTGTTTTAGCTTCTGGAAAGATTTCTACAGCGAAACAAAATTGCCCAAGCTGGAAGTATAAGGAAGCTGTTGATCTTATTATTAGCGGACAGTCAGGAAGTACCGCTGACTACTCAGTAGATGACGTTAGTAAGCTGAAAGATTTTGTAAAGCAGTTGAGGCAAACTGTAGATCCGAAACTATTCCATAGAGAATGGGGGAATCCAGCAAAATCTGTGATTGATAGGTATAAAGCTGAGCTTTTAGTAGATGCGCAAAGGTTCGCTAAGATGCGCAGATCTTTGGTAACTGCACCGACTGAAGAGGCTGTGCTGTCATCTTTTCCACGGGTACCGTTTTGTAGAGGCCCAGGAAGCTCATGTTCATATGCTGGCATTTGTATGGAGGGGGGATCTGATCTTGATCTAGTAATTGACTCCATGCTGAACAGCCCGAATACAGGCAAGAAGAAGCGAGATGAAATTCATTTTATTGAAAGAGAAAATAAAAACACAAGTAAGGAGAGTAAACCATGTCCGATGTTCTAATTTACAAGAAAGCTATAGATCTTCCAAAACAAGCCAAGCTATTATTTATAGGGGATAGCGGCACTGGGAAGACGCGGCTCTGCTGTACAGCACCTAACCCAGTTATCTTGCTTGTTGAGCCTAATGGTTTGATGACAATACAGGCAACTAACCCTGATGCCATTGTTGTTGAGGCGAATAACTTACAAACTGTATATTCATTTTTTCAAGATGCTATGAGCGGCAGGCTAAAGGAGGAAACTGGCTGCGAAACAATCATTATTGATTCACTCACTGAAATGCAGAGATTGATCCGTGATGACATACTTATGCAGAAGGGAAATGCTCCAGGAGCGAACGTAAAGTTCTCGCTTGCAGATTGGGGTGTGCTTACTGATCGGATGCGTAAGATGATCAGGACGGTACGTGACTTGCCGTTTACCATCGTTTGTACCGCGCTCGCCCAATACGAAACAGATGAGTCAACAGGGATCAGGTATGCCATGCCATCTTTTGATGGGAGGAAAATGCCTAATGAGATTTGTGGATACTTTTCCGCTGTTGGCTATGTTTATAGGGAGCAAGTCACTGAAGGAGAAGAGGTAGAGATAAGGCACAGGGTGATGTTCCGTGGGCCATCTAATTACCTCACTAAAGGGCTGCCTGGACTTGATGCAACAGAAGAACCTGATGTTACGGCTATGCTCGCAAAAATCGGCAACAAAGAGGTTGGGAACCTTAGTGTTGCTGAAGATCCAAAACAACCCAAAAAACAACGTAGACAACGCAGGCAACAAGCCAGCAAACAGGAGTAAAGATGGCACTTATTATTAATCCAACAGAAGAGGGCGGCAGTAGTGGCGGCGAGCGAAGACCAAAAGTCAGAGCAGGAAGCAAAGTATTGTGGGCTGCTGGGACTAAATGGGGAGAATCCAAAGCAGGAAACGTCAAAGTTGATGTTAGGTTCCTGTGTGTGGAAGATCCAGATGGCGGGACGGATGTTGGCGGGTTCATTTGGGACACGTTTACACTTACAGAACGGGCTGCTTGGAAGCTGTCGCAATTTGCGCGTGCAGCAGGAACTAATGAGCCTTGGGACGCAGAGGATGAAAGTGCTACTGACAACGTGATTATGTCTGCGCCTATCATGGTTCAATGTGAGGATGAGCCAGCGCTTGACGGGGCTATGCGGGTGCGCTGTCAACGTTATTCTATCTGGGGCGGGGATATTACCGATGAGATGGAAGAGATGCTTGGTAAAGCAGAAGAGTTCCATACGCAGGGTCAGGCTAAAGCTGGCAATAATTCTGATATCCCTTTTTAGGCAAATACATTTAGAACAATGGGCGCAAGGCATAAGCGGAACTGCCTTGCGCCCTTCGGGGTACCAATGAATCGTGTAGACTTTGTATTGAGAGCATCGTTTTGGCTTGATCGTGGGGTTGAAACCTTAGATCCAAGTACAAAATTAGCATTATTAGAGCTGATGTCTAGATCAGATAGGGACGGTATTGTAGAGATATACCGTTCAAAGATGAACCCAATTGATCTTGTTGACTTGGAGGCTTCTGGTGAAGTAACCGTATGGGTTGCTGGTGATAGTGAGTATGCTTGGGTGGCTAGGTTCTCTACAGAGCAACCCTCTAGGGGCAGGTTTGCAATAGATAGAAACTTAAACTTGCCGCCACCACCCAAAGAAAAAGTGATCTCTTGTTTAGAGAGGCGGCGTGGGTGGAGGCCAACAGAAGCACAAGCTAAACAGGCTTGTCCTCGCGCTTGGGGGGCTGCTAAGTCCACGGGTGTTGCAACTACGAGCAGTGAAGTATCTACTGTTTATGAGGAATGGAAAAAGCGCCAAGTAAGGCCAGCGGCTTGCAAGCTCGGTCCTGCTACCCAAGAAACAATAAGGGGGGGGTTAAGAAACGCAACGGTAGAGCAGATCGTAAACCTTATTCGTTACGCTTACGAGGCAGATGAACCTGGCCCTAAATTTTGGCGAGGCGGTAACCAAAGTGGCAGGAAATACCTAGGGTTAGATAATCTTTTAGTTGGCAAAAAAATTGAGTCTAGGCTTCAGATGGTGAGCGAGTGGCTTGAAACAGAGAGAAAGTCAACAGCGATGGGTGACGGTACCGACCTTGGCCCTATGGCGGCTTACAGGAGCCGTAGGCGTACTACGCGAGATGGCGGTGCAGTGGGGCAACAGGGGGCGCTAGAGAAGCCAGTGCCAGCAGGTACGGTGACAACGCCAAGCCCACGCCCAAAGCGATTGAATGCCCAGTGTAGGAGAATACTGCGGTTATTTAAGGACAAAGGCAGCAACGGTGTCCGCACTGCTGAATTAGCAGGAATAGCATTGAAATATTCAGCGAGGATTTCAGAATTACGGGGGCTTGGGTACCCAATAATCTGTGCTGAAAGATCTGCTGATGGAAATAACCTTTACATGATTAAAGAACGGGGAAACAGTGAACAAATGGATAGATGAATTGAAAAGTGCAAGTGTTTGGGAGGTAGCAACTAACCTAAACTACAAAAAAACAAGAGGTAATGGGATTAGCCCATGTCCAGGGTGCCATGTTGTAACCCGTGGATCGACCGATAAAAGAGGCCCAGTTGGGGTCAACGGGGAGGGTTCTGGGTGGCGGTGTTTTAAGTGTGATATAAGCGGTGACGCTATACAACTCGCAGCCTACGCTTTAGAGGGGAAAACCTTAGCTAGTTGTGGAGCGGAAGCAAAAAATAGAATAGCCAAAAAATTCCAGAAATGGGGGATGGTAGGGGCTGTGGAAAATAAGGGGGGGGGTTATCGGATTAGCAAAGCTGTCCAGACTCAAAAACAGAAAAAGGACAGGTACGCACCTAAGCCTTATATCAACCCCAAATATAAGTGGCATAAGGATATATTGCCTGATTGCGAGGCAGCCTTGTGGGGTAGTGACGGTGCTTTAGTTTTGTCATACCTACAAGGTAGGGGGTTCTCGGAGGAGTCACTTAAAGCTTGGTATGTAGGCGCTTTAATCATCAAAAATAACGATGGTAAAATAGTAGAACAGTTTGTAGCGATACCAGTTTTAGATAAAGACGGAAAATGCGTCAATATGCGCTTTAGGAGTGTTCCTGGGCCTTGCCTGTATTGTGATGGGGCGGGTTGTAGGAAGTGCCACGAAGTAGGGGAAGTAAAGAAGATCTACCTTCGGTGCCCAGGAAGGCCAACAACACTCTTTGGTGTGAAGCAGCTAAAACAAGAAGATAAGTCAGACGATGTATATATATGTGAGGGTGAGCTAGATGTTATTGCTTTGTGGCAACTCGGTATAAAAGACAATGTAGTTAGCGGTACTGGTGGTGCAGGCACGTGGGATGACGAGTGGCTTGATGTTCTGGAGCCATATAGACATTTTGTCATTGTTTATGATACTGATGCTGCTGGGGAAAAGGGCGCTAAAGGTGTAGCGGACAAGCTTGGTAGGGATAGATGTAGCCGCGCAAAGCTCCCAGAAAATGATCCCGCAGAGTGTCTGGAAAAAGGGCACTCTTCAAAAAGGATAATGATTGCTCTTGATAATGCTCAGCCATTATTGGAGGCTGGTCTTGTTAGGGTGGACGCCTATGCTATGGAAGTTGAAAGGTTAGTTAGCTCACCACAAAACCATAAAGGATTACCGATAGGCTCCCAAAAAATGGAGGAAGCACTTGGAGGATGGAGGCCCGAACTGGTTGTCGTAACAGGCGACACGGCAGCAGGGAAAACGAGCTTTGTGACATGGCTGGCTCTTGAGCAAGCGAGGAGAGGTGTTGGTGTCTTGCTGACCTCGTTTGAGCAAAGGCCGATAGGGACTGTACAGAAACTCTTAAGAGCAGAAGTCGGTGGAGATTTTACACAGGTCGATCAGGCGACAAGAGCAAATGCGATGGCGACCCTTGGTGGGCTACCTATCTACATGGTCGATCATTATGGGGAGCTTGCAACAGACCAAATGAGAGATCTTCTTAGTTACTCTTCTAGAAGACGGGACGTAAGGTTCGCTGTTATTGATCATCTTGGGTTCATGGTTCAAAACGCAGATGATGAGAGAAAAGCAATAGAGGCAGTGGTGCGTGACTACGCTACATTATCTGTTCATTTAGAGATGACTATTGTTCTTATCTGCCACCCAAACAATATGTCTATTGCCCAGCAACGAAGGGTCAAGTTAGGTGACTTGAAAGGTGCGAGCGCTATTCGCCAAGACGCGCATACGGGCATAGTTGTGGAAAGGATACTTCCAGGCAAGACAGTGGAACACCCTGCGGCTGCCGTCCATATAGATAAGTGTAGGTCTGAGTTTGGGCTGCAAGGGGCACGATTGACCTTGTTTTACGATCCACAGGCTTGTGTGTATGGCGACACATGGGAAGAAACACCTGCTGGAAGGGCTATGTCGTATTAGCGTTGGCTATAGCCCCTATATAAGTAGCATAAGATGGCGCGGTCTTACTAAGTTGTGTTCGGCGCTATTTTGAAGTTGTTTATAACGGGTAGTGTGGTATTATAGTTTTAGAGTGCAGCAAAACAGTTGTGCTTCAACAACCTGTAGGAGGGTAAAATGAAAAAGGTAGAAAACAACGCAAAAGCTCAAGCCATTGTAGAAGATCTGGCGAAAGGGCTTGGGTTCAGTATTTGGTGGCAGTTCAATAGCTGTTACGTCACGCCAGACGAGCTTAGGGCGATGGTAGCTACTGCTGGAGGAGATGATACTAAAATCTCTAACATCGATCCAAGCACTGCATTGAAAGCAGCGGTGCGAGAGTTCCGTACTCGTAAAGGTAAGAAAACAGTTGCTCAGGCAGAAGTAGTGTCTGAAGATGGCGCTTATATCAAAGTAGGTTTGCTATATCACGAGCGTATTAGCGATGATGAGGTTGCTAAGAAGCAACGCGAAACATTGCTATGGGACAAACACGCAAGAGTATGGATTGATGGTTGCAGTACTTCTCACGCATCTGCTCTGCGCGAGAAAGTAGCGCATAAGCAGCGTTTCTACGACGGAAATGAGGTTCGTGAGCGTATTGTGATGCCAGCTATTCGTAACGCATGTGGCTTTTCGATCAAGAAGGGTTGGTACTTTATCCCAACTGACTTTGAGGAGGAGATTGCTAATGCTCAAGTAGCCCTTGAAGGGCTTGAGTCATTCCAGCTACACTGTGCCTCTATTCCAAAAGGGCATGGATGGGAAGCCCCAGTAGCAGCAGGAGCTAGCGAGTCTTTAGGCGATGAGCTTGGCGCTATTAGTGATCAGGTAGAGGGCTGGTTGGAAATGAGTAGGCGTGTTCGCAGTGATACTGTTGAAAACGTAATGACTCGGTTTGGCGATATTATGCAACGAGCAAGCCTCATGGAGGCTGCCCTTTCTGTTTCGTTGGGCGATCTACATGATCGTGTGAAGGAGATGAAAGCCCGTGCAAACGAGGTGATCGATCTAAAGGAAGCAGAAGTAAATGAGCGTTATGCTCCAGCGCCAATGAACATTAGGGATACGCTTGCGTCATTAGAGCCTGGGAAGGCACGTGAGTCATTTATTGCTATTGTAGGTGAGGCACCGCCAGAAGATCGTGAGGAAATGCTTGATGCTTTGGCTTCCCATATGGAAGGCTTGCAAGTAGCATAGCGTCGGTAACCAAAGGGGGGCGAAAGCCCCCCGTCTTTATTAGGGGAATGTAAATGGAAAATATTGAGGAAGACAATGGACCACAATGTGAAGACTGTGGTTTAGGGCTTGAATACCAAGGTCAAGAGTGCGGTTGTTCTCGTTGTTCCTATTGTGACAGGGAAGCGTGCATCTGCGCACGTATTGATGAGAATGACTCTTGAGTCATACAGAATTATTTTAGTGATATGTAAATAACCTTTTTTATGTTATTATATATTTAGAACCAAAACAGCTTGTAGGAGGGCAATATGGGACTGACAAACTTACAAACAAGAAGCCAGCTTGGCTGTGACTTAAATGCACATGATGCGTGGAAGTCACTGACTGAGGTTAGAGAGGCGCTGAAAGGTGCCCTTATAAATAGGGATAAGGAAATAGATAGTGCCATCATGGCTCTATTGTGCAGGCGGCACGTATTATTTCTTGGGCCTCCTGGTACCGCGAAAACAACAATGTTCAACTTGATCGCTAAGGCGTTTGACTTCAATGGTGATGAAGTATTTCGCAGGTTGATTACCGCTTTTTCTTTACCAGAGGATTTATTCGGCCCACTTGACTTCAAGAAGTTTGAGCAGGGTGATTATGTTCGGAAAACCGATGGGTTCCTTCCGCACGCGAAGTTCTCACTAAAGGATGAAATCTTCAAGGGTAGCGATCCTATATTGAACGCTATGCTCACCGCGCTTGAGGAGCGTGAGTTTGATCAAGGGCCGAATAGAGTAAAGATGCCTCTTGAAACAGTCATTGGTTGTAGTAATGAATACCCACAATCAAGTATTCTTGATGCGCTTTATGATCGTTTTATGTTCCGTGAGTGGACTGACTATCTTCAGGACAGGGGCGCAAGAAAGGAGTTGATGATGATGTCCCGTAATGGGGCGAGGCCAACGGTCAATGTTACCATCAGTTCTGCTAACAGGGAGCTTTTGCAAGAAGTTACAGATACCGTAAATATTTCAGAAGATCTTATTGATATCATGCTTGATATATGGGAAACACTTGAGATAAAGCACGGGATCAAGCTTTCTGACCGTAGATGGGCGCAGTGCCTTGCTGCTGTCAAAGCTCATGCGGTATTGGAGGGGCGGACAGTTGCTATATCTCGCGACTTGATGGTGCTTACCCGTGTGATGTGGAACAAGCACGATGAGCGCCCTTCTGTTTTCGCGGCTGTGTCTGAACATGCTTGCCCAGGAATCGTGAAGGTATCCAAGGTATTAGATGGCGTGACAGGGCGCTATGTTGAGGTTGACTTGAAACAGCCAGGAGTTGACCACCTCGGCGCATTACTCCAAGTGATTCGCATAGGATCTGATGAGCTTGAGCGTATAGCTGCTAATGGTGACATTAGTGTTGATGATTATGAGTATAAAAACGCTGAAGCCAAACTCACCTCAATGAAAAATGAGGTTGGGCGAGCAATTGCTCGTAACACTGGGGCTTTTGGAATGAAGTAGGGTTGGGGGGCGAAAGCCCCGTCCCATTTAGTTTTTTATGCGTTGCTCTATAACAGTTTAGGCGTTATAATATAAGGGTAGGAGGTTGATCATGGACGGTAATAGCTGGGATCTCAGTTCACAGAATGTTGATCTTACTTTGAAGTTAGACAAATGGCTTCATTACTTGAGCGAGAGCAGGGTAGAGTCGGTAGCAGAGCTTACGAGGGAAGTAAGCAATATGTCTAACCACATTATGAAAACTGCTGGTGTGATAACGAACTATGACAAAGAAAAGATGAGGGTAGACACCATTTGCCAAGGAACTGCTAAAGAGGTGTTTTCAAGGCTTTACTCTTCCAGGGAACTAGAGCCAGTAGCAGATACAGGTTCTGGAACCGAGCTTACTAAGAAAGCACATGAGATCATTTCTGGGCTGGATGAGTTTGAGTCACTGCGGCAACAGGTGAATGGTGATCCTGACTTCTGCGCTTTGTCTACAAGTAAGCTGATGAAGGCGATAAACGGTGCCTTGCCTGCAATGATTGAAAACATGCAACAGAAAGCGAAGGAAGAGCAGGCAAATAAAGCTAAAGAGCTATTAGGCCTTCCACCCTCACCATCTAAGAATGGTGATGCTCCTAATGGGGAAGATGGTTTCAGGGCTGCTGTTCGTGGGGCTTGTGCCGATGCAGCAAGTGAAGTCAGTGATGTAAGGTCTGCTTTAGCGGGGATTTCTCCAGGGATGGAAGCTGCGCCCCCTATGTTCGGGCAGCAAGACACAAAGAGGCTTGAGTTAGCTCGCCAACTACAGAACAATGACAGGCTAAAGAAACTAATGATGCTTGCGGGGAGACTAAGAAGGCTCGCTGCGGCAGAACGTAAAGAAAGAGATCCCGATGGGGTTGGGGTCATCACTGGTGTTACTCGCGGGGATGACTTCATGCGTATGTTGCCAACAGAGATGGCGATGCTGAAAGTCCCACAGATGAGGACTTACCAGTTAGCAAAGATGGCAGAAAAGAAGATGGCCCAATACCAAATGGAGGGTGAGAAAAAAGAAGGTAGAGGCCCCATTATTGTAATGTTAGACACAAGCAGTAGCATGACTAATGGTGATCGCGCGATGTGGGCTTCTGCGGTGGCAATGAGTTGTATATCTACAGCACGACAAGAAAAGCGGTCATGCACGATCCTTGGTTTCAACCGTAGAGTTAATTTTATCTATACTATAGATGGTGATGGAGAGGCCTATTCATACCCAAGCCCAACAGAGCTAGACAAGACGGTGCCAGTTGAAGGTGGCGCTCTTGAAGTATCGCTTAGGATGTCTAAGCTACAGTGTAGTGGGGGCACGAACTTTGATGATCCTTTTGTAGTAGCGCTTAGTTTGGAGTTCAGCTTTCTGGCTGGTAGGGCAGACTTAATCATGATCACCGATGGTGAGGCTGAAGTAAGCCCAGAAGTATACCAGTCGCTTGTTGATGCCAAGGAACAGTCTGGCTTGAGGGTGTATGGGCTTACTGTCGGTGGTGGATCGTTCAATAAGGTAATGCACGAGGTATGCGACAATATTGTTGATATTGGTGCGTTGGCTAACGAGAAGGAGGTTGCAAGTGCCCTCCCGTAGCGAAAACCGCGAGATTACAACTGAAGAAAGAATGCGACTAATGCACGTGGTCGCTTGTGTTTCTATGATTAGCCATTGGGAGCCGATTGGCACGTTTATCGAGGACGTAAAGTTAGCCCTGTCAGAAGGCGCTTGTATAGCTCACAAAGATCTCGAAAGGGTTGCAAGGTGGGCAACGCGCTGGAGCCTGCTCGATAGGCGTTTACGGGTTTTCTATAGTGAGATTCTTCGTGATGAAGATTATCGCTGGGCAGCGGAAGCCGCCTTGTGGTCAATCCTGAAAGGTAACGCTCCAGCAAAGAGCAATGTTTACTTTGCCCTAAAAGGAAAGTGGCTTGAAATGTATAACGAGCCACCATCAATTGAAATCATACCAACGAGGTTATTGAAGCAATGAAAATAGATAAAGAGTTATTGGATACGACAAGCAAAGCCTTCAAAGACTATTTAGTAAGTCTTGGGTACAAGAATGAACGCACTGTCCCAATTACAAACCATAGGGTACCAAAAAGAAGTGGAAAAAATGATGAGAAGCACGAACTCAAATGGTTGGTTGATCCTAGAGGGTCACTCGTTGAGATCTGGCGCAACTCTTGGAGTTATTGTTCCACTAATAGCCCGATATCCCAAGCTTATATAAGTGTAACGAACCCAGGTGTCGTAAAAGGTTGGCATTGTCACCTAAAGCAGACGGATAGATTTTTCTGTGTAAGAGGAAAAGTTATGCTTGTGACATTTGATGCGAGGGAGGCATTTTTTAGCGATAAGCTTGATTTTGATTACCAAATAACGATTCTGGATTCAGAAAAGAACCCAGAGACAATTATTATTCCGCCAGGAGTAGTACATGGGTGGAAAGCACTGGGTCAAGAAGATTCGTGGGTGCTGAATCTAGTTAGCCACGAGTACGACGGAACAGATGAGTGGAGGTGCGATCCGCACAGTCACGCCTTTAACTGGAACAGGAGATTTGACGGATGACTACAGCACAAGTTTTTATCGTTGCTTACTTGCTCGGCCTATTCAGTGGGATGGGGTGGGGGGTAGCTTCAGCACAAAGAGACCGAAAAGGGAGCAATAATGAAAGATAATACGGAAGCATGGGCTTGGGTTCTGGGTAACCATAGCCTGATAAGGGCTACAACTTGGAAAGAGACTAGGAAAACACCATTTGATTATGAAGATATACGCAGTGCGTTGATTATACGCATCGTGGAAAAGTTCAAGTCCTTTGACCCAAGCAAAGGGACAGCTAAGACTTGGCTTTACTGGCAAGTAAGAGCAGTTTCTTCTGGAATGAAGGTGAGCCACCAGAGGAATAATCACGAATTGATTGAAGCCGATGTAGCAGATCCAAGAAACACATGCTCAAGCATTATTGCATCTGCCGAACTGCTATTCATAAAGCCGCTTGCAACTAAGGCTGAGTGGGAAGCGGTCTTCGCGAGGGCCGAGGGGCTTACAGAGAAAGAGACACAAGAAAGGCTTGGTGTGACGCCATTTTCAGCAAGAAAAAGAGTCGCCCGTTTAGCAAATAAAATACAAAGGAGAGCGTGATGAGTAAAGAACAAGAAGTAGTAGTAGAAGAAGTAGAAGACATTACACTGTTGGAGATATTGTCACAGAGCGGTAATTCCCTTCCAGTAAACAGGATCTTCAATGAGCTTGCTACTGAATGGATTTATGACAATAGGTCTACTAGTGTAGGTTTGGCTGATTATTTAGGTATCAAGCCACAGTCTTGTAGCCAGTGGAAAACAGGCTCCGATGGCAGGAAGCCAACATGGTCAGCGATCCTAACTTTAGCGAAGGATCTAAAGCTTGAGATAGTAATCAACTCTGATGAAATGTTCCTAAAGAAAGGAAGTAGGCGCAAGGCTAAAAAATGAGCCATGCGAACAGGGGAAAGGCATGGGAGCAACACTTAGAGTTATTCCACGCCAGATATGAGGCTCGTGGGGATGCGGTTGTCATTAGGACACCGCCCCCTATGAGAATCATACGAAGTAATGCAGGGGGGACTTTTATAGCTTGCTATGAGAAAGAGGGTCCACCAGACTATGTCTTGCTTACGCGAGGAAAGGCAGTCATGGCTGAAGCTAAAGAATGTTCAGCAAATAGGTGGGCGCTAAAGAACCTACACCCACATCAAGCCAAGAGGCTTACTGATTGGGCTAATCAAGGTGGGCATAGTATTGTCCTACTCCATCATAAACCATCCTCAACTTACTGGACACTTCCGTGGGCAAGACTACGACCCATTTGGGATCGGTGGTATATGCAGTCACTAGCGAACAGGCGGGCTGCGTCTGGGAGCGCGAGTCTTGGGGTTGGTGAACTGGCTTCTATTGGCATCCAGTTTGGCAGGGATGGGTATTTAGAAACCATCCTAACCATAGCACCAAAACCGCTCCCATAGACTTGTTTTGGGTATTGTTATCTAACCTTATACGTGGTATTATACTTTGTAAAGCGGTAAAAAAACCAATAACAAAGGAGAGCAAATGAAAGACTTAGAAAGCGGTGCGTTGCAGAACGCACTTACCCGTCAATTCAAGGAGGTAAAAGGGTTTTTGAAAGATTCGCCTTATATTATACCGATTCAGCCAAGTAGCCTGCACTGGTCAATGGCAAGATGTAAGGGTTGCTATTATCAAGAGTGCGATAATACTTATCACCTTATAGCTTTATCTTTAGCTCAAGTCATAGAGGGTATAGCAGTAGTAGTTGAGCCTGTATTCTTGAACCTAAAGGAACACCCAGAATCAATCGTAGTCATTATTCGTGCCATTGCTCTACTTGAGACAGTCCCTTGGCAGTATGCCGCTGGAGTCTTGTCTAATGAGGTAGGGGAAAATGCGCTTATGGATAAGTATGTAGAGACTATTGACCCACTAATTGAAGACTTACTTCAGTTGATAGTAAATACATCAACAGGGAAGGAAGCAACAATGCTTTCTGATCTTGATAAACTAAATAAGAAGCTCTGCAAGACTGCAAAGTTAGCACGCGAATGGGCTACAAAACCAGAAAGTGACCTCGGCCCAGTTGAGTGGTTCAAAGCATACGATAACTGGCGAAGTATTTGGATAAATGTAGCCAAGTCAGGCGGTTGGTCTTGGCCGCCTAAGATAGAGCTTCAAAAAGAGTTACCGTTCTAACGGCGGGTAGCGGAACTTAAAGGTCAAGCCGCGTGTGGGAGATAGACCTTCGGTTGGGTGAGATGCCCATTCTAACAACTAAAAAAAAGGGCGAATAAATGTTTCAAATGGTAGGCGCAATAATGTTCGCAGTGTTGGGGTTCAGCTTCCTTCCTGCTTTGTTTAGAATCATTGTAGTAGGATGGCCGATTGTTATAGTAGCGACGTTGTACGGTTATTTTGTACTCGGCATCACATGTGAGGAGGAGGTCAAACAAAGATCCTAATGAACTTGTATGCTAACAGGTTTAGTGGTATAACTATAATGTGAGTAAGGCAATAAAGCCCCTTGCTACCTGTAGGAGGGTAAAGTGGAAGAATCAGTTCTAGACAAGGTATTTAGCGACGGTATAAATGATTTCTATACCGCCATTATAGAGAATATTTCTCTTCTTGAGGACATGGGGCTAAAGCCCAGCCCAGGAGCACTACTTATCATGGCGACTGAAGGCGATGAACCTTTGGACAACCTGATTAGTTCTGGTGTTGTGTTTGAGTTTGCGGTCAAAGCAGGGACGCCGTGGGCGATTGTAAGCAGCATCGCACACGGGAGCCATTTTGAAAACGGCTTTTCTATAAATGACACTACATCAACAATCATAAAAGGCTGGATAACCAGCGAGGGTTTAATTGACCTTGGAAATGATTGTGTTCACTGCGGGGAATGCACAGCTTTCGGGCAGGGTAAGTTTGTAAATAGAATCCCCTTTGGTTCTAATGAGTTGGAAGGCTACGTTTGTGAGCCTTGCCAAGAAGGGGGTGAGGAATGAGGCTTGTAATAAGGAAATATGATGGTGATGATAGTTATAGTTGGGCTGTTTTTCATAAGTCAGATCTGCCTAAAGGCAGTAGAGGGACAGTATTCTTTGGTCAGGCAAAGCCTATAGCTTGCGGATTATCTCGGTCACAGGCTGGAGATTGTAAAGCAAGGCTAGAGATAGACAAGGAAGTGCTTACGCCAACTGAGCACCACCACGAACGGATGGCATTTGCCGAACAATGCGACAATCAAGGAGGTGAGTGATGTTGTTTAGGACACTTAGTGCAGAGGAAGAGGTTGCTTTTCGCGATTGGGCGAGGAAAAACTATATCCCTGGCGATCCTCTCAAATCTGTCTGGCACCCCATCGTCCAGGATGAATGTAAGATAATGAACAGGACGCCAGATATAGAGATCTGGGTGCTTGATGACGGTGAAACTTGGACGACAGAAGAGCCAGAAAGGGTGGAGGTTTCTGCTTACCAGTTGAATAGGCTGCTCAAAGGGGAGCGGGTAGATGAGGTTGTAGCGTTGCCTACTTGCCCTGACCCCGCAACTTTAGTGAGTTGGGCGAAGTCAATCAACAACTGGCACTTTGAAGACCAGCCAGCAACTACTGAGGAGGTTCATCGGGCTTTCAACGAAGTAGTCCTTACGACGACTTGGGGCCACGAGATCCTAAAGTCTTTGATTATTGAAAAGCCGTCTGGCTTCTATTGGAGAGAACGGCTTGAGCCTGAAGATAGGGAAGGCTTTGCGAGAGATATTGAACGCAGGAGAAAGTCTTTGGAGGTGAGCAATGGGTAGCGATACTTTTTGGACAAAGCCAGCGAGGCCAGGACAGCGCACACACCAAGAGTCTAAAGAGGAGGGCTTGTACGGCGACAGCGCCGTGCTGCATGTCGGGCCAGATTCTAATGTAGACTGGTTGGTGCTGCCTAATGACCCTGCGCTTGGGGAGGCTGCTGGTCACCGCGTAAGAGTGAAAGCGACAGACTTGGATGAATGCCCTGCCTGCAACCAGCGAGCAAAGTTCCACACTACAGGTGTGGGGTACATCGTGATCGAGTGTGAACAATGTAGTCAATGGTACGTGTGTGAACCTAAAGAAGAAGGGGGTGAGTGATGGAAGGCTGTTTACACGTTCAGTTCATTGGATGCGGGACGATTCCAGTCCAAGCCATGCGCTCTATCTTTCGATGCATAAGGAAAGAGAAAGACTTGGCCGAGTGCGGTTTCAATGTAACTGCGTTTTGGAATGAAGAGCTTCAATGTTTTCAAGTGAGGCTTCCCACGGAAGTCGAAAAAGGAGGTGAGTGATGAAAAAGGTAGGTTTAGTGTTGAGGGATAGGGTGGTGGATGCTTACGCTGTCCCATCGTTGGGAGGGCTGGTTGTCCACAGGAGCCTTTATGGAAGAGGCTTGTGGATGGCGACACATTTACCGTCCAAGTGTTCGCTTGGCGCAACTGGCGATCCAACAAGGAAAGGTCTTGTGGCAAGGCTGGAGAAAGCACAGTCATTCCACCCTGTTGATTGGTCAAAAAGCTATGATGAAATGGACACAAATGTTGAGGGTATGCTCGCTAAGTTTTGGCGAACCTTCAACAGCACGCGAGCAACAGAAAACCTTATGTCTGATGATTCATGGAGGAAGCACTTTAAATGTCGTTGTTGTGGAGAGAAAAGAGTTGAAAGCATGGCTGATGAGAATGATGTGTCTATCTGTATACACTGCACAGGAGTTGAGGATGATCGGGCGATAAAAGAGCAGTGTGATTTTGAAGAAAGAATGTATGCAAACAACGGAGGTGAGTGATGGCTGACATCGAACACCGCAACACCGAGCCGCGAGAAATATCTCTTGAGCTTTCTCTTTTGGAGAAGTCTCTCCTCGAACGTCTTCTCACAAATCACCTTGGTGAGTCTTTCCACCGCCTCGAACAAGTAGAGATTCAAGAGAATCCTGCATGGAGATTGTGCTGGGAAGGAGATCTTCAAGACTGCAAAACTGTCCTCGCGAAAGTTTCAAAAGCTTGGTACGAAGGAGGTGAGTGATGGCGGATAGCATGATCTACGAAACACTACAGTCTGCATTTGATTCTACAGACATTACAGTGAGCATCTATTGCGGTTTCGGTGAAATACCAGAAGGTATGGACTCCGAGTACCGTCGTGAAACTTCCACATATTATGTTGATGGTGAACCTTGGTGTACCGAGGTGGGTGATGCCCACATGGGCGATGCCGAAGCCTTTCGCACGGTAGATGCTGCCAAAGCACTGAAGGGTAAAGGCTGGTCTTTTGATAAGAAGACAAGTAACTGGCGTTGCCGACACTGTACAAAGAGAGGTGAGTGATGGGTAACCCAAGAACACTACAGCAACTGAAAGACGATCCACGGGTAGCTACTGTCCACTGGGAGTACGACGGCTACGGCGATACTGACGCGGAATCGGATCGCCCTTCTCTCTGGGTCGGCATGGAGGAACACTGGTACAACTACGCAGATGTCAACTCCATCCACACAAAGACAGTCAAGGAGGCGTGCGAACAACTGCGTGATGAAAACTGGGAGTATGACCCCCAACGCTATGAAGGGAGGTGAGTGATGAAGCTCAAAGCAACAGTAGTCTTCACTCGAAATGACAAGTCAGAAACAAAAGGGTTGATGTATAACGTATTCTACTGCACAAACCCAGACTCACACGCAGACATTACTTGCCCAGAACTAACTCGCATAATGTTTGAACTGGACGAAGAAGATAACCTTACGTTCACAGGCGATGGAGGCTTTGGCTTTATCGTGGGGGTAGGGTACGGCTATAAATCAAGAGACAAACTCCACATCATTGATGACTTCAATCACATATCCGTGTGTGAATGGTTTCCCCGTGGCGCTCCAGATGGAGACTGCAACCCGCTTATTCATTACGACAAGAAGTACAAGATTTGCATCAATTGTAGGCGATACATCGAGCAACGATATGGAGGTGAGTGATGACCCGAACGCAAGCAATCGCTAAGCTCAAGAGAGTAGAGGAAGAAATAAAACTATTCCGTCAATCTCTTGAGGAGGGCTATTCCGTGGAGACTGGGGGTCTACTTACGGCTGGCACAGCGCTCAACGCTGTTTATCGCAATCGTCATTGGTGGGGTGAGGGGATGGCTGTCGTTGATTTAACAGAACTGAAAGCAAATATTCCTGATCCAGCGTTGAGACACCACTGTTGCCGTCCCAGTTTCGGGCCAATCAAAGGGTGTGAGTAATGGAAATGACAATAGAGCAATTCATTATATTCTGGAACGATCAACTAAGACTGCAACACCTTGAGATAACCTTCAACGCTTTAGTGAAGACTGCGAGCGCCCAGGCAGAACTGCTGTTTGGGGTAGGCGTATTCAAAGGGAATATCATTGAAGACATTACAGATAAATGTAAGTTTAGGCATGAAGGATACCAAGGGTATTGGTAGGGGAACCAACAGGTCAAACAAAGGTTTTTACAGCTTGCTATCTAACCTTTTTAGTGGTATAAATACAATGCGAGCAAACAATAAAACGCACAGCCTGTAGGAGGGTAAGATGTTTACTAGAAGTGATTACATGAGAAAGAACTGCACATACGAGCAGTTTTACGAGCAGATGGTGACTCCCAGTATCAAAGAGGGTACGGAAAAGTATGTTGGAAGACACAATATCTTGGAGTCACAGTGTGAAAACTTTAACGACGTACCTATGGATGTTTGGGACTGTGCTGGGATCTGTTTAGGCAATGAGATTGATGCGAAGATCAAAGAGACAGAAGATAACCCGTCCCTCGCGGGGAGGGTTTGCGTCTTGAGGGCAGCCGCGAGGATGATCAAGCGAGAATACGCTGAACTTGAGGCGAGATCTACAGTGTCTAATCTTGAATATTTTGTAAGGAGTGAAAAATGAAAGAGGTAGAAACCGATCACGAGATATTTGCCGACCTATTGCCGCGCAGAATGTTTCCAAAGCGAAGGCGAAAGCCAACGCCTGTCCTTTGGGAGTGGGGGCACTACAATCACATAGATGATGATTGGAACTTCTTCCACACACTGAAAGGACTCATTAAATATTTAAGGCGTCAGGAAGGGTCTACTTTCGGAGGGCAGGTTAGTTTCAATAAGGATACCGATTCACAAATCGTACTGAAACGCCGTGTTTGTGACGAGAAGTATGACGACGAGGTTGAGGTCACGGTTACGGGGCTGCCTGAAGAGATGGACTATGGTCACAAAACCCCGAATAGGTTTGTTGGGCAAGTTAGGCGAGCGTTGCACCTAAGAACAGTTGGTGCGCCCTGAGATGCCTTGTGTAGCTCACAAGCGGTTAGCGGGTAGCAAGGCGGCTTCTAACCCTTTGTGAGCAGTAGGGGGGGCATTATGAATAGGGGGGGGTATTTTCCATTCATTTATAAAAAAAAGAGGATTTTGTAAAATGACTAGACTTGAGTTTGAGCGTGATTTGATGTTGCTATGCGAAAAAGCAGAAGGAACCTTGCCAGAGAAGCAGGTTGTAGACACTTTGGTTTCTTCTTTGGCTACCTATGCGAACACCCGTAGGTTGAATCTCAAGGTTGTAGCAAAGACATTGAATTGCTATCACCGCATGGCGGCAGAAGCACCGATGGCGTAACGCCTATCTAATGAACGAAGATTGCTGTAGGAGGCAAAAAATGAGACCAGAACAAATAACACAAAAAGATATAGATTATGCAAGTGGGAGGATCTATTCAAACACTAAAGTCTGGCTTAGTACAATGGAAATGTATGTCAGGCCAAAGGTAGACAATCCCACCTCACCTAAAGACTATGATTACGCTTTCCACCTTATGGACAGTAGGCTCACAGGGGTGGGTATCTTTGTAGATCACACAGGTTTTATTGGGGAAATGGAAAGAGGGACTGTGACAATGCACGACGATTGGGTTGAACATGAACCTACGGTTGATGTATCTAAGCGTGACGCGTTGCTTTCATTTGTTACTGAACGACTACTATTCGCCTCATCTATTGAGTTGGCTCGGTGTGTAGATATGTCACGTTACTCAAAAGACCGTATTGAGCTTATAGAATATGGGAAACACCAAGTAGAGTTGTCTAAGACAGTTATTGCAGAAGCTATGCGTAACAATATCCCTTCAATAACTTATGCCCGAATAGTTGGTAAAGAGCTATCACTGGAATGGCTTGAGCAAACAGTATTAGAAGTCACCCAAATGGTAGAAAAAGAGGTAATTGAAGAAGTCCCCGAAAATGGATAACCTTTCCAAAAAATATAGGGAAAAAGGAGCCATGTGCTTGAGGGCAGCCAAGGGAAGACGACCATTAGGTAGTAGACCAAGAGCAACGACTAAGGGACAGGGGACTGTTGGAGGGTGAAATGTTAGAAAGTGGAAGTTTACATATCGGTACGTGCCCATGTGAAGAGTGTATCAATGGTTTTGAGGATTGTTCTTCTTGCGACGTAAAGTTTGATCCAGACTATCAGTTTAGTGACAATGAAGGGGTTTGCGACAATTGTGTTTATGGTAGATGTCCAGGGTGCGACGACTTACTGACTGGTGCCAAAAAAGACCTTGGTGAGGGGGACTCTGTAGAGTACTTTTGTCTTGGGTGTGCCGAGGATCAAATAGAATGGATAGAGAATGAAGCAATCTTATAAAGACTGGCATGGTCATACTATGATCGCATGACACGTTTCATCACCCTAACCTTTGTGGTAGTATATATACAGTAGCAAAACCGCTGCGAAAACTACCAAGGGATTAGAAATGGAAAGAGTTCGGTATTACACCACAAGAAATGAGCAAAGTACAATATTTGAAGTCTGGGTATATGATGTTGAGCATGAGGAGACTCCTGCTGAGTGTGTCGCAACTTGTGCAAAACGCGGTGACGCGAACTTGATTCGTAAGCTTCTACAGGATCGTGCAGACGCTAACAGGAAGGCAGCATGACATACACAGTAAGCTGGAAAGATCCTCAAAGTAAGACTCCTTGCTCGTTTATATGCAAAGACTCGGCATCGTACCAGGACTGCGTTGAGCAACTTACATTTCTTAGAATCAAGTTCACAGTAAAAATAAGCGGAGGTTCAAAATGAAAGTACAAGTAACGACAAACAATCACGATAGGCAGTTCCTGTTTGGGTATGAAGTCCCTGAAGCCGTATTGGAAGAGTACGATTGGCTTGATGATGACTCGAAGCATGACAACTGGATTAAGTTCAAAGGTCATCATTACCACGTAGCGGACTTTATGGCAGTGAACAATACAGTCCACAACCCGAACCCACCTGAATGGCAGGAAGGCTGGGATGGCTACCGAAGCGATAGCTTCTTCAGTGGCGTGGTGATCAAGATTAGCGATGATAACGAAACGTACAGAATAGGTACATTCATAGGGGGGTCAGGACAATGAAAAAAGCAAGATACACAGATGGTCCGTGGGTTGAGCGCGACGGTTACCATATTGAGGCGGAAGACGGTAGCCTGATAGCCGAGATGGGGAGCGATCCCTATGACGCAAACAGTATGCTGATATGTTCAGCCCCAGCGATGTATGAAACGATGGTAGAGGCTGTGAAGGTAGGCGCAAGATGGGCTGCTGATGAGAACGCAGCCAGTGAGGTAGCCCTTCAGGAGATCGTAGAGATGTTGGTAGCGACGTTAGAGTTTGCTCAGCCCAAGACCGTGGTTCGCACCAATAACGCATGACGGGTTTCGTCCTTGTAACGTGTATGGTATTATGAAAACAGTAGTAATAAGGCTACAAAAACCACAAAAGGGGAAAGAAATGAAAGAAAAGATTAATGAGCTAATAGAGGCTTGTGAAGCCATAGAGAACAGGATGCCAGAAGATTCTCACAGGATACACGTTTCCGATATTGCGGCGACTCTTCGTGGGGTTCTAAACGATGTTCCGCCAAAAGTGAAGAATAGATTCTACATTAGGGAGAATGGAGATGATTGGGCAATCTTCCGCAATGATGAAGAGTACGCATTGGTCGTAGGCCAAATGAGCAAGGAAGCCGCTGAAGATATGCTTGGCGAGATGTTGGGGCGAGGTAACTGGACGGGTGAATACGTACCTTCATGCCCAAATCCAGATGATGAGGAAACAATCACGTTGGTAGACGAAATAGACTTTATAGTTCCACGCGGTCTACGCGAACTATGGGGAGGTGAGTGATGACAAAGCTAAGGATTGCGGAAAAGCATGAGATAACTGTAGTTCAGGTTGACCAGTTGATGGAAGCAATGGCGGTGACCTGGGAAACTATCTCGGGCGACTGGTACGGCATTGTTGGACATGCTGAACTGTATGAAAGTGAGGAAGAGATGGTAGCAGAGGCTACCTTAGACGCAGGCAGGATAACGACCCACAATCCAGACGAGGACTTATCTTGGCTCAACCGTCCTGGTTTGAAGGTGATGGATCTTGGAATGGAGGTGTGGGGTCTATGAGCGACGTAGGCATGTCGCACCAAGATCGCTGGACATATTTCAATCCTGTAACCTTTGTGGTATTATATATACATGAAAACGGTAACAACACCAACCCAGCAACAGGAGTTCAAAATGTCAACGATTACACCAACCACAGAAGAAGAAGAGATCCAAGCCATCTTTCCAGAGGCTTACTTGAAGCGATGCGAATGCCGTGGGGGTTGCCCATGCGAACTCTCCGCAGGTCCAGCAGCAGTAGAGATTTCCCGAAAAGGGAAGTTCATGTGGGTCTGCACAAGATGCACGCTATCAGGCGACACTAAGTTTGGAATCGTGAAAGACAAGGCACAGCAGGAAGCATGTCTGGAGTACGACCCGCTTTTTGTATTAGAACTGGGCGAATCCTTTGGAGGTGATGCATGAACCAAACAGCGACATACGCATGTCGCACCAAGATCGCTAGAAGGGTTGCATCCTTGTAACCTTGGTGGTATTATATATACAGATGGAGGGCGTTAGGTTTTTCCGTCATTTAGCCAACACATAGTCTGTAGGAGGACAACATGGCAAAAGCACAAAAGAAGGCAGCAGTAAAGAGTTCAGGTAAGAAGGCAACCAGCCTTCCACTGGCACAGAAGAAGTCAACTAAGGCACAAGCGGCAGCGAACGCTACGGCGGCGAACTTATTCTTCCGCACGTTGCAGCAAACGCAGAGCGTGACAGTACCGTTGAACCTTGCTGATATGGTGGAAGCGGAAGCCAAGGCAGCGAAACTGGAAGTGAACCGCATTGACGGTGAGGATACTGCTCGGTTTGTACGTGAGATCAAGAGGCGTGACGGGCGTATGGCACGAAGCGCAACCATCAACAAGTTCCAAGTAGCTATTGAAACTGCAATCGCGGCAGGACGCGTGAGTAAGGAAGGCGTTGTGGAACTTACCCAGGAGGACATTATGGGTGCGACGTTGGCTGAAACTTGGATGAAGACACAGCACGGGTGGAAAGATAACATGACATGCGGGCGATCCGCGATTGCTAACGGATACCCGAACTATAAGTTGGTGACGAATAAAGATCCGAAGCAACGACGAGTGCTGCTTGCACCAGAAGGAGTGAGTTTCCCCGAATAGCCAGACAAGCACAGCTTGAATGGTAGTAGGTCTAATACCCCTCACCAGCCTCGTTCACTTTACCGTGAGCGGGGCTTTCTTTTTATTATGGAAATGAAACTACTAAAGACAAAGGGTGTCTAAGTAGGGGGGGTATAGAAAACGACCATATGTATATGCTCTTACTCATGTAGGGGGGGGTTGGTCTACGCATACTCATATAGACTACGCTTTTCCAATAGGGGGGGGCTTGTCGGTTACAAGAACTATCCATACTCAGTTTAGAAAAGACTACCTATACGACAGACATAGGCACTGCTTCCTTCAGATACGGTTGGGTGAACACGACCCCCTGTATACGCACTGGGAACTACATGGTCGGGTAGACCGTATAGTCTTTATCCTATTGTCTTGCGCAGACTGAGTATGGGTACCATGAATGCAACTTGTGGGTAGACTCGTTCTAATGGCGCTTTGATGCCAATCTAAGGCTGTCTGTATGCGGTGGGTACCCTATGCCCCCAATGTTGTACGTAGACGGTGTCAGAAGCTATCTGAGGCGGTAAAGTATAAAGGAATGTAAGCGATAACGACCGCTATCTAATGGGTGAAGAACACTAAAGGCAACAGGGAAGACCTCTCGCGCAAAACAGGGAGCGCAAACGACCCTCGCGTAAATGAAAGATAGGGAAAGTCCAAATAGTCTAAATAATGAAAATAGTCCAAATAACGAAGGTTTAGACATACACTCGTCTTCGTGAATGAAGGTCGGGTAAAAAAGGCGATTTGCCAACCATCGGGCGTGAGGTCTTTACCCTCCACTCAGAAAAAGCACGACTGCGAGCCTGCGGGAAGCCGACCTAGGTCTTTGGAGGTGTACCCTTTGTGGTCGCTTTCATTCCATTCGTGGTCGCTGTCTGTGGTCTGTGTCTATAAAGGGAGGGTTTTTGGAAAAGTAGGAGAAAGGACAGCGACCTGAACCGCTAAAAAAAGTTAGACTGCGACCAAGTTTCCATTCGGAAAACTCCAAAAAAAATAGACCCTAGGCAAAAAAGGTAAGACAGCGACCACGCCAAAAAAGTAGAAGGCGACTCTTGGGAAAAAGGAGGGCGACCAAAAAAAAGACTCTTGGGAAAAAGGATGGCGACCTCTTTGGGGGAAGGCGACCCCTGACACACAGAAGGCGACCTGACGACCGCGACCTGACTAAAGTGACCGTTGAAAGTCAACTTCTGGCGTGGACAGCGACCTGCTGACCGCGATCTGCTAGATAGGTGACAGCGACCTGTTTGTATACTACTATTATGGTTGGTCGCTGTCTGGTGTCTTCCCCGTGTGGGGGTAGCACTTGCGGGGTCGCCGTCCTGCGTTTCGCTTTTTCGGCTGGTCATACTAAAACATAAAGACTATTGCATCTTAATAACCTGTGGCGTATTATATATAGGCAAGGCGCGATCAAGTACCTTAGCAAACCACCAAAGGGAAATAGAAATGTTAGACATGGAACCTAAAGATCCAATGCTTATGTCACCTACCGAATACAGGGAGTGGCAAGAGCAAGAGGAAGAAGACTTTGCAAGGCGCGATCAAGTGGAAGCAGGACTGCTAATTGAAGGCGATGCAGAAGAGGCAATGGATGCCGAGGTCTTACGCAACTATGTATTGCAGGCAAGCGAAGAGGACTACTTGGGAGCATACGGATGGTACGACTGGCGTGAACACCTTGACACCAACACAGCAAGCCCAGAAGTGATGGCAGACCTGCATGATGCAGGGACGATCTCAGACAACGAATATACAGCATGGCGAATTGGCTGGAACAAGAACCAGGAGGGTTAGACAATGAAAGGTAAAGCGAAACTTTTTAAGTCCCGTAAGGACGTTGATGGGCAACCACATAGAGGCGGGGGAGGCCGAAGCGCTGCGAAAGCGCGGAAGCATAAGAGGGCGATTGAGAAGTCACTGCGGCAGAAGTCGCGCAAGCTTTGTAAGCAAGGAGGGTGAATCAATGATTACAACGATACTAATGTCATGGGGGCTGATCGGACTAGCAGCACTCGGCTACTGGACACTAACAACAGACCTGTTTGACAGGTAAGGAGGAAGAGTGGAAGGCGACTACCCAATGGTCTTAGGTTTTACGTGCCCAAGAACCAAGAAGAAGATTGAGAAGGCGATACCAGAACAAAGTGATGCTGAAGATGTGTTTCACTGGTTCTATGCTGGCTGGGGTCACAATGTCCCTTACAGCCTGAACAAGGTGGAGTCCTGCTTCTGCACAACCTGTGCGGGAATAACAAGAAGCCCAGACATAACGATATGTGAGGACTGCGCGAAAGGGGCGATGGGCGAAGTGGTAGAGCCTATGTAGAAAGCGACAGTGCTGGGACACAAGACCTTGCCCAGTGCTAAAGACAGCGACCAATCCGCTCGGGAAGAAGGCGACCCCCTTATTATAAGTAAGTTTAGCTAGGGGACAGCGACCTCGTGCAGCTAATATATATGGTTTGCGTGCGGGTCGTTGTCGCGCCCAACCCTTGAGGTCGCCTTCCCACTATGTTTAGTGGACATATAGTTCAATACTACATAATGTGTTATATTATTAGTGTAGCAGCCGCTACAAACTACCAACCACCAAAGGGCAAGCGAATGGGGACTCCAGCACTAATAGCACGCAAAATTAACAACAATGAATACCAGGTCATTTATTGCCACTACGACGGTTACCCGTCGCACACTGGCAAGATGCTGGCAGACTCGTTTGGGTCTACCGCAGCCGTACAACGGCTAATGGACGGGGGTGACCTCAAGGCCATTGCTAGTAATGGAACTACCATTCCTTTAGGCGGTGGCAGCCCAGCACGGACACTGAAGAGGATAAGTGACTCAACGAATTACGCTGACTTCATTTACGTCTTTGATCCCAGCACACAAAGTTGGTCAGTGTACCGCAAGCACCGCTTTATGGACCTAGAGTAAGCCAGACACAACAGAAGGTGACAGTGCTTGAACGCGCTGTCGCTTTGTGGCTACTGTGTGTGACAGCGACCATTGTTATCTGAATGACAGCGACCAGCGCCTTATGGTTGCGTTTAGCTATTACTGGGTCGCCCTCTTGCTGGTCACTGTCATACTAAGGTTTGGCTGTGGTTGTATGCTAACCAGTTGTGTGGTACCTTATAGGTGTAGCAAGGGCTACAACCTACCACTAACCACTAAGGGCAATACAATGACAATGGACACCACAAAATACACAAGCGCAATAGTTGCGGTACAGACCGCGCCAAACCAGTTTACTACAATGTACTGCGCCTTTTGGGCGACACCCGCCGAACTTGGGCAATGGTTGCGCTTTGTTTGCAACACCCACGAAAGGGCGCTCGCTATAGTTGGTAAGGGTGACCAACACATGCGCGAACGGTATAAGGTCATGCCAATGCCACAAGAACTTTGGCGTCCAGCGCAGCAGCTAAACCGCGAAGGTTTGTGTCGCGAGGTAAGCAACATGGAAGCCGACTACGTTTATGTCTGTAATGCACAGGGCGTATGGTACACCTACACCGACCCCAAGGGACCTGGTTACACAGAACAGCTATGCAGCGGTCGCATTACACAGCACATGCTGTAGGGTAGCAGACTTCCCCCTTCTAATAGGGGGGGGTCATTGGTTATAAGTAGGGGGGGATAGCGACTTCATAGGGGGGGTGCTGTCCCCCATGACTAAGAGGGGGGTGACACCGACCACAGTAGGGGCGGCTTGGGTCTTTGTCATGGGGGGGGGTTGTCGGTTTCGACAAGTCAATGTCCCAAAACAAATAGGGGGGGTGTTCGTCCGAGGAACCTGGGTGACAGCGACCCCTGTGCTGTAGTACCTGCTTGCTTAGCGGGTGACACCGACCCTTGGTTATGTTGTATGGTTGCTATGTTGGTCGCTGTCCTTACTTGGTATGGCTTGGTGTGGCTGGCGCCGAGCGCGACCGTCATGTGTCCGCTGTATGGTTGGTGCGGTGTGGTCTTGCTCCTACTACCTTGCGGTGATGGGTAGCATCTATAACCTGTATTGTGTTACTATATATATAGGTTAGCAAGGGCGCTAACCTACTAAACACTAACCACTAAAGGATCTTAAATGACCAACCTACCCTTAAACATTGTGACCATTGCTTTGGCAATATTTGCCGTTACCCTTTACAAAGACTTCTTCCCTGCCGATCTACGCCTACAACAACGGGGTCGCCGTTTGGTGGTTTCTATGGCGTCCCTTATACTCGCTGCTCTTAGTATGTTTAGCGGGTCGGCTGTGATCGCAGCGGAAGTTGAACCCACGGAGAACCAGAAGGTAGACTGGATCGAGTAGTGGACGGCACTGACAAACAGTGCGGGTGACCTTAGCGGCTTTGGTAGCGTCGTTAGGGTCACCCTTTTGTTTATAAACAAAGAGCGCGACCTTTAGATTAGCATTTTAGGTAGACAGCGACCAAGGAATAAGGACGTTCGCTTGTCATGTTTGTTTGGGTTTAGGTGGCAAAAAAGTAGACCGCAAAAAAGGTCACGCGGAAAAAGACCGTCCCGCGGAAAAAGAACGTGGACCGCGACCTTATACAGCGACCAAAGACCACGCGGAAAAAGACCGTGGACAGCGACCCCAAAAATGGGCGACCCAAAAAAATAGAAAGCGACCTCACGGTACAACGACCTTATTTTGCACTATTTGCACCTTTTGCACTATTTGCACTATTGCTTTTGCACTATTTGCACTATTTGCACTATTTGCATTATGGCTTTTTGGCATACTGTACAGGCATACAGTACTGTACAAACGTACACCTGCACAGGCTTGCAGTACTGTACAAGTGTACACCTGTATAAAGATCCAGTACTGTACAAGTGTACACCTGTATAAACGTACACCTGTACAAGTGTACAGGTAAAAACTTGGCACGATCTTTGATCTGGCACGCACCTTGCTACACTGCAATTCCCGTGCCAACCTAACGCTTTACAGGTTAGCCGTTTAGCTACTGTACACCTGTGCAGTGTGCCGCTTAGTGGCGCTTGTTTGGCTTGTGCTGGCTTGCGGTTGCTAACCCTAACCGTGGTACCTGTTAGGGCGTAGCGCCGATCTTGCTACCTGTACAGCGTTTAGGCGCTACCCTTGATCGCCCTATATATATAGCGCCCGATCTTGCCCTATATATAGCGCCCGATCTTGCAACCTATAGATCGCTAACTGTTGCTAACCGTTATAAGGTTAGGATCGCACCGTTGATCCGTGCTGATCTGGTGGTTTGATCCCGTGCTGATCAAAAATAAAAAGGCTGCACTGCAAGCCTGCCACCAAAATAAAACCGCTAAAACCAAAATAAAACTATGCAACCGTAACCGTTTGCCTGTATAACCGTAGGGCAGTTAGGCACTAACGCCTAAACGCAAACCAAAGGGTAACTACCATGGCAAACGCCAAAACCAAAACCGCTAAAACTAAAACCACTAACAAGGCTGTAAAGGCAGCCGCTAAACCTACCGATCAGCAGTTAGCCGCACAGGCTGCACAGGTTGATCTGATCGCCGTTATGCAAGCCGCGCACAATAGCCGCCAGCCCGCTGGTGCAGGTAGCCGCCATGGTAGGCACCTAAAGGCACGCATGCCTAACCGCAATACCGTTGTAAAGCTTGCAACCGCGCTATTAGCTGCGGTAGCTGGTACCGCTGGCAGCGTAACGCCTAACGGCGATCGGTTGATCTTGCGCGGCTACCAAAACAAGGTAGGCGATCAGGTAGTAGGTGCAGATCCATGGGTAGCGCTTTACAAAACTTGGTTGCATAACCAGCACGGCTGGCGCGTGGATCAAACTTGCCAACGCAGCGCTACTGCTTTGGGCTTTACTGGTAAGCTTTACAATGCCAGCACGGATCAAAGGCACGTTATGCTAACGCCCGCCGATCCTAAGGCGTTTAGTGCCGATCCCGCTGGCTATATACAGGCTAACTTGGCAACCTTGATCGGTAGCCTGTAAACCCTAACCGCCAGCCCCTATTGTGGGGGCTGGCACCCTACCCCTAAACCATAAAAGGATCTTACAATGTTTTTACTTTACTTTGCTACCCTAAACGCCCTTATAGCTTGCGCTGCCAGCGTTAGCTAAAACCAAAACCCAAAACCAAATTGCAAGGGGGCACCCCTTGCTTTTTGCCGTTTTGGTGCCACTGCCGTTTACCTACCATCGCAGGATATTTCTCAAAAAACTCCCACCCTATGCGTAGTGCTTTTTTTTCTTTATAAAATTTCAGCACAGGCTAGTCTGTAGCAGAGGTGACTATGAAATTAGGTGTGTGGCACGAAGCAATAGTTGGAAAGCCAGCAACAGACGAAGCAACCTTTAAAGAATACGCAGCCCAGTACGTAAAGTTTATTAAAGACAACAACATAAAGCGTGCGTTCTTTATTCTAATGGACCCAAACATAAAAGCAGGAACCTACGCCAAGCAAGGTTGGCTTCAAAAGTATTGGTTGGATCAATTGCCAGCAACCTGCCAAGCAGGACTAGTGCTAGACACAGAGCCAAAATGGCCGTGGGTTGGATCTTCCGCTACCTTCCAGCCAAACGACACAATGGATCTAGCGTTTCAGTTTATAACTAAGCTAAACAATTCCAGTGGAAGCAATAAGATCACTTGTTTGGGTTTTGATTATGAAAATGTAAACGTGTACTACGGTAAGCAAGGCGAAAGCTACATAGAAAAGCTTTGGGCGCAGTATTGGCCAACAGTTCCACTAGACTACGGCTACGCCCCCAAAGGGCCACCGCCAAACGACCAAGGCAACCAAAGTTACCCCGAAATATACTGGGTAGGCGAAATGGCCGCATGTGGCTGTAAAGGCGACAAAGGGCCAAAGTGCCGTTGCCCCAACACGCCATACTGTAAAAACAACGGGAACCCAAAAGATCTACTAAACGGAAAGATAGGCAGTTATTTAGAAAACCACAAAGCATGGTTAAGCCAACCAAACGTATGGCCAATGTTCAGTGTAGAAGCGTTATCCAACCCTGCTTGCGTTGCTTCCCCCTACACAACCCACAACGCCTGCGGAATAATGGATGCCTTTGGTGTGTGGACAAAGCCAGACTTTTTGGAGTTCCTAAACGCTGTAGAAGCCAAGTACGGGATCAAGCAAGCAATGATCTACGAATGGCAATACGTTCCAACTTCTTGGCTTTAGCGCTACGTAGTTAGCTTATTCATTTAGGGCATGGCCAGCTAACCACCCTTGGACCTTCTGGGTAGCCGTTGTGTGGCACGTGTGGTCTAAAAATAAGTATTGCGCTACCCTTGGGTGCTGCTGCTGCTTTTTCGCCATTACTTCTATTAAAGCTTACACGACCTTGCACTAGGCGTATTTCTGCGGCTTTCCATGCTTGTTCGTGCCACCAGTTTGTATCTGTGCAGGCCATTACTATCATTACAACTGTTGCGCCTTGCTGGGCTTGTTCTTTGGCGTGCTGTACCCATTGGTTTACTGTTCTACCGTATGGTGGGTTGCAGAATACCGTACCCTGCCAATGAGCCTTTAAGCTATTTTGCTTGGTTGGATTGGGGTGATCGGGGCCTAGGTAGTTTTCACATTTTTTATTGTTGCGGCTTGCAGCCGCATCAAGTGTAAAGCCAAATTCTTTATCAAGTGCGTTGTATAGGGCTGCTGGTGTTCGCCATGCTTGATCTTTGCTACTG